>OGOZ01000155.1_pt1 | contig 46663 bp, 35 predicted proteins | sample 1552801 | NCBI WGS metagenome assembly OGOZ01 (sample SAMEA2580196, study PRJEB22360) | human gut metagenome | biome: human gut; feature: human-associated habitat; material: faeces | place: Denmark | collected 2008/2010 | reverse complement strand
GATTTAAAAGCATGGATTTCAGAAAACTTCTGTTTTCATAGTCAGAATAAATATAAAACAACGTCCAGAATATTAAACCATTTTGTCTTATTGCTTATATTTATAAAATCTCAGAATTTCATCGGCATAAGATACCGATGACTTAGATTGGATTAATGAAATATATGCTTTGCAGTAAATATATCGTACGGAATGTTGTATGTCAATGCAATTCTAAAACATATATCCCCTCAAAAACTAATGTCACATTTGATCTTAAACATGTGATAGTAATCTTTTAAAATCATGATATAATAAATTAGATTCTAAAAGAAATATAAGGAGATATTATGGAAAATAATGATATGCTTTCCTCTGAAAATCGACCACTCATTGCATCTTCAGATGCAATGGAACAAGCAATTCGTGAAGTTGAGCAACAAGAACAGTTATATTCTATCGCACTGTTTGACATTCTTGGATTTTCCAATTTGGTTCAGAATAATGGCACTCAAATTGTTCTGGATCTATATAATAAGCTTTTAGACATTATCCATAAGATGGAATCATGCTATTCTGATAATGGAACATTTGCGGGTAGCGTTGCCCCTATACCTATTTCCAACGATTGGAAAAACAATCAATTTATTGCAAATGCAAATGGATATATTCATGTATGCCACTTTAGCGATACCTTTTTAATTTACACACACTATCTGTTCAAAAGACCATCTTGGTGGCTTAGTGATTCTTTTTATGAACCATATCCGTTGCTAATCGGAGAAATAAATACCGAATACTGTCCGCTTTTTTTTCAGGAACATGCCATCTATTTATCTTTTCTACAAGTATGCATGGAATTCTTTTGTGAGGCAATTAAAGCAAGTATTCCTCTCCGTGGATGCATCTCGACCGGCATGGCCACTATGAATAAAAGCAAATCAATCTTCTTAGGCAAGCCATTAGTAGAAGCTGCCCGGGGTGAACCAGCCCAAAATGCAATTGGGGTGGCGTTTGGTCGAAGCTTTAACAATTACCATCCAGTATATAATCGTTACTTTATCCCATACTTAAGAAACATTAAAAGCAATGACAAAAAGTCAGATTTTTTAAGCCCCATGATGTTAGACTGGCCTCAGTTTTGGCGTAATCATCATGAATATAAGAATATACCTATTGCTGAATGCATCAGGAAAATGAATACCAATTCCTCATTTTCCAGTTATTATGACAACGCTATTAACTTTGCTACTTTCTCCGAAAAATATCAGAATTGGTCTGAGCAGATTGATAGAACCAATATCATAGATATTACCGATTACTATGAACATGTCAAGGCATGGTACAATAGTGTAATGATTTATTGACTGCGGCTAAGCCTTTCTGATGATATCTCAAATGATATATTTTATTCTTACGGAATGTTGTAGGTTATTGGTTAAAATTATGAATATCATTAAATGAACATTATGAAACTGTGCAAAATCCCCAGTAACACTCTACACAGCCAATAAAGAACCGTCCTGCATGGGTGCCATACACTTTTCTGGATGAGCTTATGCAGGGACTTAGAAGTTCTTCTGTTTTGTTTCATCATACAACAAGGAATCCCTTCCATGCTGCCCTCTTATACACACCTAAAATTATCTATCCTTTACTCGATGTTATAACCATAACTCCAACTCAAATGCCTCATTCTATCCCGAAAAATTACACTTCTTTCTTCGTCTTCCGTCCACAACACTTTGTCTCGGTACAGAATCCTGTAACCTCGCACTTTGGCTGGAAGTAATTCTCGGTTAAGAACTTCCACTCTTCCGAATAATTACTGAGTTCCGTCTTCATATCGTTCATCAACTGGCGGAACTCCCAATATGCTCTCGTACAGAGTCTCTGATGGGACATATCTACGAGATTTCTTAAATTGGTACGAAGTACCACCTTGCTTTCCATTCCAAGTGGAAGAAGCATGCTGACATCCTCACGTGGCAGTTCCATCGCTTCTAACTTCTGCATTGCCGTAAGAATCTCTTCCATGGCATGATCATAAATCACTTTTGCCTCTTCGTTACCGGCGATAGTCGGCGGCGTCACATATGGAAAGCCCTTCTGATAATTGATATATCTGGTAGAAGCCTGCAATCTTGTCGGGCTGCCTCCGATATGGGTATATAATTCACGGATCACTCTTGCAGAATATCCTTCGAGAATCATATAAACCTGTGGATACTCCCAGGTTCTTCCATGTCCGTCAGAAAGACAGTTCAGTCCTCTCTTATAGTTGCGGTCAGCCTTCGTGATGTCTGCTCCCCAGCATACACCGGCTTCACGCCCGATCAAACTGATTGGATCCTTTGTGGTTTCATTTTGAATTATAATCTTTCCCATCTTTACTCTCTTCTCTCCATTGGTTTTCTTTTGGCTTATTATACACCACCTCTTTCATTCTCTGCAAGAGCACAATGAAGCCTCCCACTCCAAACGGTACAATCCAGGTCACGAAACGGAATACCAGAATTGCCGGTACGGTCACGGATTCCGGTAAGAAGAAACCAAACAAAAGAAGGAAAACGAATTCCAGCGAACCGATTCCGGAGGGTGCCGGAATCACGCCTGCAAGCATATAAGTAACTGCCATCAGACACACATTTAAGAAGAAATCCGGGAACTCCTGTCCACGAAACATATAGGCCGGAATAAGATACACCATAAGAAGCATCACCATGCTTTTAAGCAAAACCAGAAGGAAGCCACCCTTTTTCCGAAAGACTACCTTCCCGGTATCATTTAAAAGCTTTGCCTGTTCCTGACCTTTCTGCATTGTTTTCTGTAAGGAGGGGAATTTTTCCGACAGCTTATCACATAGCCAGCCCACAAATTGCAGCACCTTAGAAGAAGCTGCAACGGAAAGCATGACCGCCACAATCACAAAGGTGATGAGAACACCCAGTACCATATATCTCCCATAGGAATTGCAGATCTCTCCCATCCTTCCAAATCCCAGCAGAAACAGGAAACCACTCACACCAAGAAGCATCACGGCAATCTTCTTTAACACAAACTGAATCATCGAAACGCCGGTTCCCTGTGCCGGTGGAATATCCTTTTTCGACAGATAATAAATCTGAGCAATTCCGGCCCCACTCCCCAACGTAATCAGACGGTATAATTCGCAGCAATAGGCAACTTCTATTGACTCCCAAAGCGGATAGACACTCCCGGATAACCGTACCACGCCCTGCATGACTGCTCCTTCCATAAAGAAAAAGCCGCCTGCAAGCAGACAGCATACAACAATCTCACCGAAAGACAATGCCTGAATTCCACTCACAATGTCTTCTAAAGAATCCCAATAAAAAACCAGCGCTGCTGCCAGCAGGAGCCCTACCAGCAGCAGACTGATGATTCCGCTATATTCTCTTTTCTTCCCTTTTCCTTTTTCACTTTTCATATATTTTTTCTATTTCTTCTTATTCTGCCTTCTTATAGTTCTCATAGCTCGGCTTCTTGTGCGGCGTTGCATCCCAGAGCTTTTCAGCTTCCGGTGCCCACTGCTTTGCATAGGCATGACACTTCTCGCACAAATGCTCTGCCGTTTCCGGGGACTGGAGATCGGTCGATTTTGCTCCGGTTTCCTTCACCATGCGCTGCAGAATCTCCGGATTTTCCAGCATCGGGCAGGGTCTTAAATGATTCTCATTGAACGGCTGGTTATTATAATATGCCATAAACAGCGGGGAGTGCAGAATCTCAAGCAGGCTGCTTGTCCGGATGTTGGCATTCGAGTAATGAATGAATACACAGGGCTCTGCATCACCGTTCGCATTGATGTGGAAGTAGTTACGTCCACCGGCAATGCATCCGCCGACATATTCTCCATCATTCTGGAAATCCATGGTAAAGATGCCCTTGCCATATGTCATATTACGAATTTCACGTACACGCTCACGCATATATTTTCTCTGTTCCATAGTAGGAAGAAGCTCCACAGCCGCATCGTTTCCTACCGGCATATAATGGAAGTACAGGGAATAACGGCATCCCTTTTCCACAATCAGATCAATGAATTCATCACTGGTTACGGTTTCAATATTCTGTGATGTATAACAGATGGATGTTCCGAAAATCAGTCCATACTCTTTCAGCAGATCCATCGCATGCATTACCTTCTCAAATACTCCGGTTCCACGACGTAAATCATTTACCTTGGAAAATCCTTCCAAACTGATTGCCAGATAAAGATTTCCAAGCTTTACCATCTCCTGACAAAGCGCCTCGTTCACCAGTGTGCCATTCGTATAAGCAAGGAATGCACAATCGTGATGTTTTTCGCACAGTCTTAAAATATCGTCCTTACGAACCAGTGGTTCGCCGCCTGTAAACATATAGAAGTAAATACCGAGTTCTTTTCCCTGGGTGATGATATCGTCCATTTCCTTAAAGGTCAGATTCAGACGGTTACCGTACTCTGCCGCCCAGCATCCGGTACAATGCAGATTGCAGGCACTTGTGGGATCCATCAGAATCAGCCACGGAATGTTGCACTTCTGTACCTCTCTCGTCTTCCTGATCGTCTTTGTCCCATGGAAAAAGGCTTCATAGCCAAGGTTTAACGCCGTCATTTTTAATACATGCGGATCCACCTCATCTAAGAGACGGTGAATATACTGATTCAAGGTTCCGTCCTGGTCACAGACCATCTGTTTTGCTTTGTCATAGTCAATATCAATTTTTTCGCCATCCATATATTTCTGCATCAGATCAATCAGCTTTACAATTTCGCCCTCCGGATTCTTGTTGAGGGTTTTTAAGGTAACGTCCAGTGCAGTACTAAAAGCAGCTCTTCCTGCTGCATGTGTCATAGATCCCATCTTCGTATCCTCCTGCTTCTTTTGTAAAATGTAACGGATTCACAGTCCATGCTTTGTTTTTTCTTACTTTCAGAATACATAACCTGTTTTTAAAGATAAACGGACAAAAAAAAGACAATGTATGAAATTTATACATTGCCTTGATTTTGCTTATTTTTTAAACACTTTTCTTAAAATGTCTATTGTTTTTGTTCCATGCTTCTCTTATTCCTTTCCATCCCAACAGTATGTACAAAGCTTGCAGCGATCAATTCCAACAGACTCAATCATGTCATCCAGGCGGTGGAACCGTAAGGAAGTAAAGTTCAACTGTACCCCGATCCGCTTCACCATCTCCTGATACTCCGGAGAATCGGGGTTGGAATAGGCACTTAAATTCACATTGGCAGCGTTTCCGGTCATTTCCTTAATCGTTCTTCTGGTAATCAGTTCCATCTCGGAAGAAGAACGGGAGAAATTCAGGTACTTACATCCATATAATAACGGCGGGCATGCCGTACGGATATGTACTTCTCTTGCTCCGCTCTGGTACAGGAATTCGGTCGTTTCCCGAAGCTGTGTACCACGTACAATGGAATCGTCAATCAGCAGAAGACTCTTATCCTGAATCAGGTCATGCACAGGAATCAGCTTCATCTTTGCAATCATATTACGCTGGCTCTGGATCGTCGGCATAAAGGAACGCGGCCAGGTCGGCGTATACTTGATAAACGGTCTGGAAAAAGGAATTCCGGACGCATTGGAGTATCCAATCGCATGTGCCACACCGGAATCCGGAACACCGGCTACATTGTCCGGATGCACATCATCCCGCTTTGCAAGAAGCGCACCACAATTGTAACGCATCTTCTCTACACTGATGCCCTCATAGGAAGAAGATGGATAACCGTAATATACCCAGAGGAAGGTACAGATCTTCATATCCTTACCGGGTGAAACCAGAGTCTTTACTGATTCCGGAGTCACAATAACAATTTCTCCGGGACCTAACTCCTTTTCATCCACATAGCCAAGATTCAGATAGGCAAAGCTTTCAAAGGAAATACAGTAAGCATCCTCTTTTTTCCCGACTACAACAGGAGTTCGGCCGAGCCGGTCTCTGGAAGCATAAATTCCCTTGGGTGTCAGCAATACCACTGTCATGGAACCATCAATCACTTCCTGTACATACTGCAGACCTTCGATCAGATTGTCCTTCTGATTAATGATCGCTGCCACGAGCTCGGTTGCATTGATGTCCCCGCCGCTCATTTCAAGGAAGTGGGAATGCCCCGAGGAAAATAGCTTTTCAACGATGGACTCCATGTTATTGATCTTGCCAACCGTCATAATCGCATAAGTTCCATGATGGGAACGTACAAGCAGCGGTTGTGGCTCATAATCCGAAATACAGCCAATCCCAAGATAACCCTGCATCTCATTTACATCTTTGTCAAACTTGGTCCGGAAAGGAGCATTCTCAATATTGTGAATGGCTCTCTCAAAACCGGCCTCTTTATTATATACGGCCATACCTGCCCTTCTGGTTCCCAGATGGGAATGATAGTCCGTACCGAAAAACAAATCAAACACGCAGTCTTTCTTTGACGCTACGCCAAAAAATCCACCCATAAATATAATCCTTTCCTTAAAAAATCACCCTCATAATTTAAACGTTGATCTCAACCTCTACGCCAAGTAAATCCCTGTTATCCTGCAAAATCGGTGAAATCACCTTTCTTAAGAACGCTTCTACCTGTTCTCTGGACCGGCCGACATATCGGGACGGTTCCATGGTCTTCTGCAGATCTTCCAATGTCATATGGAATTCCGGATCCGCTGCAATCAGCTCCAGAAGATTGTTCTCTTTGCCTTCCTGCTTCACATTCTTACCGGCTTCCATGGATAATTCACGGATCTTTTCATGCAGTTCCTGACGGTTTCCACCCATCTTTACAGCATCCATCATAATGTTTTCGGTTGCCATGAACGGAAGTTCGCTTAACATATGCTTCTCAATAACCTTCGGATAAACCACCAGTCCATCGACAACATTCAGACACAGGTCTAAAATTCCATCAATCGCAAGAAAAGCTTCCGGAATGGATAATCTCTTATTGGCAGAATCATCCAGGGTACGTTCAAACCACTGGGTTGCAGAAGTAATCGCCGGATTCAGTGCATCGATCATCACGTAACGGGAAAGGGATGCAATCCGTTCACTTCTCATCGGGTTTCTCTTATAAGCCATGGCAGAAGATCCGATCTGGTTCTTTTCAAACGGCTCTTCCACTTCTTTAAGATGCTGCAGCAGACGGATGTCATTGGACATCTTATGGGCACTGGCTGCAATTCCGGCAAGGACATTGGCAACTCTCGTATCGACTTTACGGGAATAGGTCTGTCCGGAAACCGGATAGCATTCCTTAAAGCCCATTTTCTGTGCAATCATCGGATCAATCTTATCGATGGTTTCTTGATCGCCGTTAAACAGCTCCAGGAAAGAAGCCTGTGTTCCTGTGGTTCCCTTGGAGCCAAGAAGCTTCATGCTGGAAAGCACATGGTCAAGATCCTCAAGATCCAGGCAGAATTCCTGCATCCATAAAGTGGCACGCTTTCCAACGGTAGTCGGCTGTGCCGGCTGAAAATGGGTAAAGGCCAGCGTCGGCTGTGCCTTATATTTATCTGCAAAATCTGCAAGCTCTTTTAATACATTAATAAGCTTTTTCTTCACAAGACGGAGCGCTTCTGTCATCACAATAATATCGGTATTATCTCCCACATAGCAGCTTGTTGCACCAAGGTGGATAATGCCGGCAGCCTTCGGGCACTGCTGTCCGTAAGCATAAACGTGGCTCATGACATCATGGCGCACTTCCTTTTCCCTTGCTTTTGCCACATCATAGTTAATGTCATCGGCATGACTCTTTAATTCATCAATCTGTTCTTTGGTAATGACCGGCTTTCCATCCTGGGAAAGTCCTAATTCCATCTCGGTCTCTGCCAATGCAATCCAGAGCTTACGCCAGGTACGAAACTTCATATCCGGAGAAAAGATATACTGCATGTCCTTACTTGCATAACGCTCTGACAAAGGGCTTACATATCTGTCTGTGCTCATTCCTTTCCTCCTATGCCAGTCCAAGTCTCTTGAATACTTCGTTGTAAGCTTCTTCTACATTTCCAAGGTCACGGCGGAAACGGTCCTTGTCCAGCTTTTCATTGGTGTGAACATCCCACAGGCGACAGGTATCCGGAGATACTTCATCGGCTAACAGGATTTCTCCATGGAAACGGCCAAACTCAATCTTGAAGTCAATGAGCTTGATATCGGCCTGAAGGAAATAAGCCTTCAGTACTTCATTTACCTTAAAAGCATACTTCTTAATGGTGTCGATCTCTTCCCAGGTAGCAAGTCCCAGGGCAACAGCAAAGTAGCTGTTGATCAGCGGATCGCCCAAAGCATCATTTTTATAACTGAACTCAATGGTAGGCTCTTTAAAGGGGGTTCCCTCCGGTACTCCAAGACGCTTGCTGAAGCTTCCTGCAGCCACATTACGGATAATAACCTCTAAAGGTACAATGTCGACCTTCTTTACAGCAGTTTCACGGTCACTCAGTTCCTCGATCAGATGGGTCGGTACCCCTTCCTTTTCCAGAAGCTTAAATACATGATTGGTCATACGGTTGTTGATGGCACCCTTTCCTACGATGGTTCCCTTCTTTTCGCCGTTGAAAGCAGTTGCATCATCCTTGTAATCCACGATAACAACATCTGGATCCTCTGTTGCAAATACCTTCTTTGCCTTTCCTTCATAAAGCTGTTCCATTTTTTTCATGATTATCCTCCATTCATGCGTGAAAGTTTGGTAACTATTCAGAGCCATGCAAAATTGCTTTCTGCGAATGCTTGCATTCAAACAGAATAGCAATTTTATATGGCGAAGTAACTACATGAGCAAAACATAAGCTGTGAAACAGCGGTTTTGCGAATGGAGTTCTGAATAGTTACAAAGTTTGTGTATCTGAAAAGACATCGGTTTCCCCATGTCCTTTACAGGCAATAACATCCGATCAGGCGTTCAGTTTTCCGATAAATTCCTTCACCCGTTCATTTTCCGAAGCAAAGATCTCTTCCGGAGTTCCCTGCATCTTAATATGACCACCTTCCATGAAAATGATCTTGTCGGATACTTCCCTGGCAAACTGCATTTCATGTGTGACAATGATCATGGTCATATGCTGCTTTGCCAGTTCCTTAATAACCTTAAGCACCTCCACCGTAAGCTCCGGGTCAAGTGCGGAAGTCGGTTCATCAAAAAAGAGAATCTGGGGCTGCAGGGCCAGTGCCCTTGCAATCGAAACTCTCTGCTGCTGTCCTCCGGAAAGCTGGCACGGATAGGCATCTGCCTTATCGGCAAGCCCGAGCTGCTCCAAAAGCTTCTTTGCTCTTTCCACGGCCTCTTCCTTCGGTACTTTATCGACACAGACAGGTGCGTCTGTAATATTCTTCAATACGGTATAATGCGGAAACAGATTGAAATTCTGAAAGACCAGTCCGAAGTACTTCCGGATCTGCTTTAATTTCGCCTTGGAGGCATATACGCACTTTCCATTCTCTTCCTTCGCTGCTGCTTCCCCAAGATAAATGAGATCTCCCCCATCCATCTTTTCAAGTAACGTCGCACATCGAAGGAGCGTGGACTTTCCGGAACCGGACGGTCCGATAATCGAAACCACCTCTCCGCGGTGTACCTCTAAGGAAATATCCTCCAGTACATGCAGGTCACCGAAATGCTTTCTGATATGATTCATCTGTAATAAAGTCTCACTCATTCCGGTCACCTCCTAATGATAATAGTCCATGGATTTCTCAATCCGTTCCATAATCGCTGCCACGAGCAGGTTAAAGATATAGTAAAACACACCGGCTGCCATCAGCGGCATAATGCTCGTTTCGGCTGCTGCAATCTGCTTGGCCAGCGTAAACATCTCTGCCTGCGACAAAACAAAGGCAAGCGACGTATCCTTCACTAAGGTAATCGTTTCATTCGTAATCGACGGCAGAATTCGTTTCATCACCTGCGGGAAAATAATCTTGAAGAAGGTCTGCACCTTCCCATAGCCCAGGATCTCTGCGGCCTCATACTGTCCGACCGGCATGGATTCAATTCCGCCACGGTAAATCTCTGCGAAGTATGCCGCATAATTCACCGCAAAGGCAATAATGATCGCCGGGAACCGGTATCCCTTCAGATTACTGCCAAATAAATAGTACGGTCCGAAATATACCACAATTAACTGCAGCATCAGCGGCGTACCTCTCATAATAGAAATATATATCTTACTGATACCTTTTAGCAACACATTTTTTGACATTCTTCCAAAAGCCACCAAAAGTCCCAGCGGTAACGAAAAAAGTAACGTCAGAAAAAAGATTTCTACCGTTACCAACATTCCCTGTCCCAATTGCATGATAATTGTTTGAAAATTCATACCCTACTCCTGTGTGTTTAAGTTGATATAACTATTCAGGGGCAGAATCTTCATTCTGCCCCCGGAACACTTCTTTATTTGCCTAAGCAAACACTGTCCTCCAAGCCATACTTCTTTGCAATTTCCATAAAGGTTCCATCCTCTGCCATTTCAAGCAGGGTGGATTCTACCTGATCCTTTAATTCGGTGTTGCCAAGCTTAAAGCCGATACCATACTGTTCGGTTGCCAGCTTTTCATCAAGGATCACAAAGCCATCCCCTCTGGATTCCAGCTGATAGTCTGCAACTCCGATATCTACGGCGATCGCATCCACAGCGCCTGCATCCAGATTTAAGAACCCGGTATTGTAATCTGCAAACTGTGTCATCTCTGCAAAGGTGGCTGCCAGATCTGCTGCATCTCCTTCGAGGGCTGCCAGTGCGGAAGAATCCTTCTGTACTCCGACAATCTTACCTGCAAGGTCTGCCGGAGATGTGATTCCGGAATCTGCCTTTACGACAAATACCTGACTGTTATCTACATAAGGAACACTAAAGGTGTACTGGTCTTCACGTCCGTTCATGGTAAATCCGTTCCAGATACAGTCAATGGAGCCGGAGCTTAATTCCATATCCTTGGCATCCCAGTCAATCGGCTGCTTTACGAGTGTCCATCCGTTGCGGTTACATACCTCAGCGGCAAGCTCCAGGTCAAATCCGGTATATTCACCGTTTTCATCCATATAACCATAAGGCGGGAACTCTGCATCAAAGCCAACGGTGAAGGTTCTTCCTTCTGTAGAAGCCTCTGCCTGTTCACTGTCAGTCTGTGTTTCCTCTGCCTGTGTGGTATCTTCCTGTGCCGTTGTATCCTGTGCGGTAGTCTCCTTGGCACCGCATCCAGCCATTAATCCGGTCATCATTACGGCTGCAATTGAAACTGCGAGTAACTTTTTCATAATCTCTCCATCCTTCCTTAGCCCTGTATTTACAGGTTAGTTATGCATCACGCTACTTCTTTAGCATGATAAAGCATGTTCGATACTCATGCTATCATGCACACTAAGGAAAGTCAAGTGAAATCCTTATCATACTCGGCAACAATGCCCAGAATTTCTTTGGCATATTTGGGATAATTTTCAACCAGATCCTTCACTTCTGCTTTCGCCTTTCCGGCAATGACTTCCTTGTTGTAATCCATTCTCCGCCGCAGGGACTGTCTGCGGATAATGAGGTTATGACGGATCTCAATCATTTCCTTCTTATCGAGGAGAGCCTGCGTCTGATGCAGCCAGATCATCGGATCCTTCACCTGATACCGGCGCAGGATATGTAACAGCTCCTGCTGAGTGGAATCCAGTTCAATTTCTGCCCGTTTATAATTGTGGCGTTCATCCTTTTCTTCCAGATACTGCTTATAATCCCGTCCAAGCTCCTGTGCACTTTTGACGTTGTATTTCATATAAAGATAGTCAAGCAGATGCGTATTGTTCACATACCGGATCTTCACCGTATTCTGCAGCCGGATGAGCCTGCTGATCCCGCTCTCCACCTGGGAAAGCTCCCGTACGGCATCGTTATATTTTAAGAAAATGGCGGTGATGGCAAGTGCCCCGATTCCTCCGACCGCCAGATAGCCGATCTTCACATCAAATGAAAATGCATACTGCAAAAGTAACAGTAAAAACAGGCAGAAGACCACTGCCGTTGCACAGACAATCGTCATCGAACGGGTATCCTTCATGAGATGCCGCAGTTCGATCTTCCGGAAGCCGTAGGCCTGCCGCTCACTGTCAAGCCGCCGCAGATCCCGCTTAATCAGGTTCTGGTATTCTTCGGCTTTTTCAAGCTTCTCATATGCCTCCTGCACTTCCTCTTCCATGCTTTCCATCTGAGAGAATTTTTCATCCGACATCCGGTTTTTACGTTCCTTATAGCCGGACTGCTGCCGCTCCAATGTATCCATCCGCTTGGCGCATTCCATTAGCAGACGGCTTTCGCTCTCCGGCAGCGCCTCAATCTCTTCAATATCCTTAAGATGCGAGGTCACCACCTGATATTCGTGCTGGAGATTCTCTACCTCCCTGGATGCCTCCGCAATCTGCTCTAAGCACCCCCTGACATATTCCTCACGCTGCTTCCGGTTATGGACCTGTAAATCGTCACGGTCATAGACAATCTCATTCCACTCCTCGACTTCGTAGGTCTCCTCGTCGTCGTAATCCCTTTTCCAGTTAAAAATCCGTTGTAATAAACCCATTCTTATTCCTCAACAAGCTGCAGGTAATCTTCCTTCAGCCGATAGATAATCTTATCAATTTCTTCGTAATAGGAAGCCACATTTCCCTCTTCCTTATAAATCTTCAACGCTGACAGCATCCGGTTTTCACGCGAAGCCTCAAACTCTCCTTTTGCTGTTGTGATCTTCTTTTCAAGCGCTAACGAAAGCTCATGGTATTCGGAATGTTCCGCAATAAAGCGGATGTATTCTTCCTCCGACAGATAACTCCGCAAGGAAGATAAATACTGCAGTCCCGACTCCTCGTCTTTTGACATCTCATAGGCTCGCTTATAATATTTCGCCGCAATGTCGAACATGAAAAGTCCTGCATAGGCATAGCCCATATTATGATAAATGGCAGGCCGCAAGGCATTCTCAGTATCGGGCAGATCCCGGTTCAGATCTTCATATTCCCTGAGTGCCATCAGATGCCGGTTGTTCTGCAACAGGTAATCTGCCTGCTTTTTCTTCCGTTCAAAATCATTTAATCCGGCATTGCTTTTCAGGATTTCATCCATCTGTGCAATTTCTGCTTCGGTGCAATAGTTAACATAATACATAATTATGTCAACAAACTCTCCTGCCTGGATTCCTTTTTTCATGGCAAGCGTAAGCTGGTCTGCCAGCTCCGCAAGACCGCACTGCTCCCGCAACCATTCCGGAAGATGCTTATCCATGATCTCTGTGTTAATCATAAACGGATTGTTCGCAAACAGGTAACACAGTTCTTCCACGCAGTATACATTCACACAGACCTTCTCTAAATGATAAGGTTCGTTGGCATATTTTCCTGTACAGATTAATACTCGGCTTACCATCTGAATTCCTTTCTGTTATCTAACATACCGTTTTCTCATACCTGCAGGGTATGCGTCCATGCCCGGCCGCTGCTCTTAAACAGTTCTCCGAAGCCCATATCGGTAATTTCCAGCGTCAGCGTATGAATTGCCATCATTTCCGCATGGATCCGTAATCTCGTTGTACACCGGGGCCTCTCTGGCAGTCCGTCAAGTATGACGGTCTTATCCATAATATTTTCACCGGTCAGCGGTGTGATAGTAAAGCACAATACATTTCCGCTTTCCAGAATCAGGTCAAAATCCGTTTTCGCCTCATACCAGTTCACACCGGCATCCAGAATGGCCAGATACGAATCCTCCCCACGGCGCAGCGCCTTCATTCCGATATTGGACTTCAGCTTATCTTCTCCCAGATAAACATATTCGCGTATATTTCCCTGTGGATTCAGCTTTTCCATTCCGGCATAGCAGGCTCCCTTGCTATACAGGTTGTTTCCCTGAAACACCCTGCGGTTATGGCACAGGATCTTTAAGGATTCCCTGGTCCAGCCCTCCTTAAAGCCCTCTCCGATCAGGAATACCGTCGATACATCCGTTTCCCGTAAGCAGCTTTCACACAACTGCCCGAACTGTGCATCGAGCTCCTGCTGCTGTGCCATGCGCTCTGCCTCGTCCTCCGACCAGACCACTCTCTTCATCTCCGGATAATCCAGATGCTCGATAAACACGACCTTGGGAGTCGTGTGCCGGTTGCACTGAAAACGCAGGGTTTTCAGCTCCTCGTTATATTCAAAAACAAACACTTCTCTTTTCCAAAGCTCTGCCTGCTGGTGGAGCATATAATAATAGAAGCTCTCAATATGGCTCTGGAAGCAGATCTGCGGGCATTTAAGCTGCAGTCCGGATACTACTTTCCCTAACACCTCGACCATGCGCGGAGTCAGCTCCTCCACTGTGAACATGAAAACCTCCGCACGGTTTAAGGAGACCTGCATATTGAGGGTTGCAAGGCTTCGTTTGATAAAGAGGGTAAGCAGTGCCACTGGGTCAAAGGTCGCATCCTCAACAAGAACCTCTTCTCCCTGCAATGCCTTTTCTAAAAGATGATCTACCAGAATTCCTTCCTCACCCTGATTTTTCAGAGCCTCTTTTCCATAATACCACTGGCTTACGCCAACTCGTTTACATAACACAGTAGGAATATTGTACTGCTCGGTGCCTGCCACCGGAGAAACCGTGCAGGGATCCGCATCACCGACCGCATAATAGCTCACCTGGGAAAACTGTCTCCCCAGATCATACCCGATGACAATCTTTGCATTATTCCGTTTTCCTGCCAAATCCCTGTTTTCCTGTAACATGGGCCCCCCTACTTCATTGAAAATAATTCGTCTAACAGATATGAATAATCATAGTACTCGAAAAGCATGCTTTCCATGGTATCATAGTCCTTCAAAGTCCGTGCCATGGCAATGTCGTTGATCAGATTGTACCGGCTGATCTTCTGGTTCGTGTCCGTGTCACTCCGGCTGAAGGTTCCGCTCTCGTTAAGCTGTTCCTTCCCGTCCTCGATCTCCACAATATAATACTGGAGACGTTCCCCGAAGAACAGGACGAATTCTTTCACGCACACGCCGCCGTACATGTTCTTCATCTCTTCCTTGCGGTACTCACTCTCCACATTTCCTTCCCGTTCAATCAGATAATGAATCACGGCACGGTTTCCATCATGGACATGATATTCCACCATGGTCTTGTCCATATATTTATGCATAAAGGTAATGTTCTCTGCAAATTCCTTATAAAAAGGGAACACCCTCTTTTCCGATACCATCTCCCGTAAGAAAATGAGCAGATTCCTTGAAACCTTTTCATTGGTCTGTTCTTTGTGCTCGGCATAGAACTTCGTATAGGCGAGCTTACACACCATCGGAAGCTCCTGTTCCTCTTCCCAGATCCGCTCTACTTCATTCAGGATAAACGGATCGGTCACCTTGTCCTTTACGAAATAGTCATAGCAGGACTGGGCTAAGAATGCCAGCTCTACCGAAGGATCTGCTCCCTTCTTTACATAGCTCTGAAAAATGGCTGCCGCATTTCCGACAAAGGCACCGGTATACAGCATCTGGATCAGGATCCGTTCCTCGATGATCCGCGTATCCACGCCAAAGGACTCCGCGGTGCTCCAGACATCGCGCATCTCCTTCACGGTCCCTTTAAAATACTGGTTCAAATAATTCAGTAAAAGCTCGTCATACTTTCCGGAAAGAAATGCCCGATAAATCAGTGCAGTCATGACCGGATCTTCCTTCATGCCGTCAAGGGCTAAGAGACGCCCGCACAACCGCACAATAATCTTCGCTTCGATGCCTTCTCCACAACAGATGCTGATCCATTCATAAGCCTTCTCATACATACCGCGGATCACCATGAAACGCACGATCTGTGACATACTGTCACGGAAAATCATCTCCGGTTCCAGTTCATTTAAGACTTCATCCAGCTCGTTCATCTGATCGTGGTCGTAATCATACTGCATAAGCTTTAACCGGATTTCCTTCTGAACGGACTCCTTCACAAGCGGGGATTCCATAATCTGCTTCATATGCTCCTGATTGCTTTCGTTGATCGGAAGAAGCTGGTGTCCCTTCTCGCACAGCCACAGGTCAAACAGAATCTCGTCCTTCACATAAGGGGCGATCATCCCGGCAATCTTATCCGGAATCATCAGCCGGTTAAGCTCATATTCTTCCTCCCTGCAAAAACGGTTCCCCTTAAAATCCTCCAGTACGATCCGGTAACTGTTTCCATATATCGGCAGGTACATAACCTGTCCCATAACCGGATATGTCTGTTCCTCTTTCAGACTGTCATAGATCACACAGACCTTGCTGATGTCCTTCCGTTTCAGATGCAGCTCCTGCAGGAAGATGGCTGTTACCAGCCCCCCCGAAACCTCCTCGGTGATCATTCCCTCTGTAATCAGATTTTTATATAAATAAGCAAGCCATTTATTGCTTTTCTTCTTTAAGATCTGGAATACCACAAACCGTTCCAGATGCTCCTTGTAGCTTTCATAAAGCTCCGGATAGACTGCCTTATTCCGATACACATACGCATACAGGAAGGAATTATGTAAACCGTCCAGGCTGCTGTCAAAGGCAAAATACATGAGCACTATTTTCGGAATCACCACGCCATCCTTAAGCTCCAGGGACATCATATAGTGCTCATACAGACGGGTGATGCGCAGTTCCTTCTCAATGCCCTTTTCATACCAGGCAAAGGCTTCCGGAGTCGTAATATTTCCGTTAATCAGGATCGTACAGATCGTCTGCAGCACCTCATCATTCGGAAGTACCTGATAGCACGCACAAAGAATCCGGTAAAGCTGCCTGTGGTATCCCCGAATCTTCTTCGCAAGATATACCGTCTGCTCCACCACCTCTGTGGTAAGAAGCCGCTTTCTGGCAGCATAGGATAATACCTGAATCTCGAAATCGTCAAGCTGCATCAGAATCGACGGATTATTCTGGATCAGATGGTAAGCCTCAATATACAGGACCGGACTTGTCGCGCCCTTGGCAAACTGCTCCTCCAAAACAATCCACTTTTTCGAAGGACTCCGTGAATAATCGTCCGAAAGGTAAATGAGAAGCCATGCAATGCGCCAGTCATCCATATTTTCCTTAAAGATCTTCTCTACCTGCTCTGCCATCTCGTCAATGTACTCTTCGGTACGGTTTAACAGGGTGGTAAGATACATGTAATAACAATATAAGGTCGGATTATAGTTTCCCGCAAGAAGCTCATCCGCCTGTCCCAGAAGCCACTCCGCTTCATTCGTCCGCTCCTGGGTAATCAGGAGCTGCACCCGCATCAGCATATACGCCGGATTCTGTTCGTCCAGCTCCTGCAGCCGGTCCATAATCACGCTTGTCTCATTCATCCAGGACGAAGCGCTGATCTGCTTGGTGCGGAACGCCTCATAATACTGCATCAGTTCCACAATGGCATGCTTCTTCTGCCGGTTTGCCTCATTGAGTTTGCGGTCAATCCGCTGTTTGTACGCCAGCACCGTCACTTCTAATGTGGTGTAGGCATTCGTAAACCGGATCTTGCCATAGTTCTTACCCGCATGAAGCCTGTCCTCATCCACATAAAAGGAAAAGCGGTAACAGTTCCCAAGGAAATCCTCTTCCCGGATGATATCCTTTTCTATCGACAGGAATGCTCCTTCGGCTTCCGCAAAAAGATTGGAATATCCCCAGCCGTTCCTTTGGATCACAATACGGCCTTCGGTAATCCCCTGCGGATCTTCCATCCGGATCTCCTGATTTTCGATAATATATTCAATCTGCTGTTTCTTTTTGATTTGTAATAAGAATTCTTCCAGATACTGTTCCTTCCGGCCGTTCTTCACAAGTCCCCGGTAGGTATTGAGATGCTGCTTATCCGATCCCTGTAAGACCTGCTCGAAGTCCTTCGAAAAAAACAGGTTCACAGCCTCCTCCCAGCTTGTCTTTGCCAGATTCGTAAAATGAAACAAATTCTTAATGCTGCCAAGGCTGGAATTCAGGTTCTCACTGCCGATTTCCACATGATACGGAATCAGATATTCCCCCTGATTGGAAATGATGCGGAATTCCCCTTTCAGGGAATCGCCCTGCGCCATTCCGGCTGTATCCACCACATAGGGAATCTCTTCTTCGGATCCGATAAAGTGCTCTATGAGACACTTCATCCGAAGCTCGGTCGTCGAAACCGTTCCTTCGGTCATGACATTGGGCTTGCCGAAAATGGTAAAGCTTCCCTCGTACTTCTCTCCGGGTTCTAACTTCAATTCAATCAATGGACTCGAAAAGTTCAAGGAATGTACATCATTATTAAAATTTCCTTCTAATATTCGGTCAACCGCTTCCCTCACGCCACTTATCCCTCCGGTAAACTATGTATCTGCATATACGTAATTAGTATACCATTTTTTATTGCGTTTCCGCAACACCCTCACGGCACCTAAATTCACCTAAATTCTCTGTACACGGGAGGGAACACCCCCTCCCATGTTTTCCAGAAAATTCATTACTGTTCCCTCGTACCTCGTTCCAGCAATGAAATTTCTTCTTTCACCCTGGCTCTGCGATTCGTGATACCGCAACATAAATATTGGAAATGCTGTACCAGGTTGGGAAGTCCACGATGCCGGACTGCGGAAGTCCGAAGATCCCCTGAAAGGTTCTTACCGCGTTTGCGGTTCCCTGTCCGTAAATCCCATCGACCGAAACAACCGGAATCGCCGGATAGTTCTGGGCAATGCGGTTTAACTGCCGCTGGATCGTACGCACATTATCTCCGGAAGCGCCGATACTCAGGTTGTAGCCGGGCCAGGATGCCGGAACTCCCGATACACTCACTGCGGAATTAATATACATATCGCTTCCATAATAATAACGGATAATTTCAATCGGCGTATATCCCTGATCGCCAAGGTATTTGGAACCCCACTGGCTCAATCCGCTGCAGGTCGTACGCTGTCCATCGCAGTAGGAGGTAAAGATCGGCTGCCGTACGCCCGGCCTGGACAGGTAGTTTGCGAAAATCGTGTCCACAATGAGGCTGATGTTGGAATAAATGTTGCGCCCGTAAATCCATTTCTGATCATAGGCTGTGGAGGAGGTAATCGTGAAGTTGTAGCCCCGGTTCCGATACCACTCTGTGTACACGCGGTTTAAGGTAAAGGACATAATTGCAAGAACATTGGCATAAATGGTGCTCTCCGGCCAGGTCGCATAGATTTCGGAGGATGCCACATTCTTGATATAATCCCGGTAACGCACATAATAATTCTGGGCGGTGGAATCGTCCGGCACACCGTCATGCACCACAATGTATTCCGGAATAACCACCCGGCTTAAGACAATCTCGCCCTCCTCAATGGGCTTGATTTCATCCTCTTCGATCTTCGGTGGATACTCTCCGTAGAGTGTATGATCCGGAATCACAATGACTTCATTTTCCTCTTCGGCAGTTTCCAACGGATTCATCTCGACATTCTGCCATGCCGTTACCTCCGGAAGAATCTCCGTTCCCGAAACCTCTACCGGCTCATAGCCGTCTGCCTCCACCCGGATATTATATTCGGAATAGGGCTGTTCCAGCTGATCCGGCTCCATGCTATAGCCAATCGGCGGGGCTGGCAGATCAATGGTTTCCGTCTGTCCGGAATTGTCCGTACTAAGCTCCTCTACGGTCACATCCGGTACTCCTTTATAGGAAATGGTAATCCGCGCATTCTGCACCGGAATCATTCCAATGGTAGAAGTCACCATAATCCGCAGCCGTCCGGTCTCTCCTCCGGTGACTCTTCCTGTTTCATTCTCATTTTCAGGCATAAAAAACCTCTGCATAAGATATACTTAGTATATTTTATGCAGAGGTCCTGCTTATGATCTATTCATTTTCTGTGATGCATCAATGCATGAAAATCCCGTAGCCATTCCGTGATTGGATTATTTGGTTAACAGCATCATGATATCGTTGCTTCTCTGAACAAACTTCGCCATAGCTTCCGGTTCAAGAGGTGCATGCTGTAACAGAGCCAGGTCATACAACTGCTCGCAGATCATGTCAACATTCTTGCCATCGGTATTCTGCATCACATACTCTACCAGTGGATGATTTGCATTGAGAATCAGTGTCTCGCCCTCTTTGCCGAATTCACCCATATCCATTCCGGGCATGGAATACATCTTCATCATATCCTGCATTCTGCGGCTTTCCTCGGAAAGGGTTACCATGGAAGCGATCTTCTTGTTTTTCAGCTTCTCCACCTTAACAGCGATCTTGTCTTTCTTTAAGACCTTCTTCATCACCTTGCTAATTGCTTCTGCTGCATCGGAAAGCTCCTTCTCTGCCTTCTTGCTGGTCTTTGCCTTAAAGGTATCGGTAAGATCGGCATCGATACGCATGAACTTGATTCCTTCATTCTTTGCTTCCAGCTGGGAGATAAACGGCTGGTCAATGTTATGTGTCAGGATGACCGCATCCATCTTGGCAGCCTTGAACATATTGATGTACTGTGCCTGCTGCTTTTCATCCGTTACATAATAAATGATCTTCTCTTTCTTTTCTTCTTCCGCAGGTTCTTCGGGATCAGACTTCTCCTCGCTTACCACGTTGCCGTTCTCGTCTACAACATCGGTTTCCGCTTCTTTCTCTTTGTCCTCTACCTCATCCGGATCGGTCTTATTGACTTCCAGACATTCAGGCAGTGTCAGATACTTGCCATCCAGATTCTTAAAGAGGATGTAATCGGTCATCTTCTCACAGAACTTGTCATCCTTCAAGCAGCCGAACTTGATGAATGGACTGATGTCATCCCAGTATTTATCGTATTCTTCCTTCTCGGTCTTACACATACCGGAAAGCTTGTCTGCAACCTTCTTCGTAATATAATCGGAAATCTTCTTTACAAAACCATCGTTCTGCAGCGCACTTCTGGATACATTCAACGGCAGATCCGGACAGTCAATGACACCCTTTAACAGCATCAGGAACTCCGGAATGACTTCTTTAATATTGTCTGCAATGAAGACCTGATTGTTATAAAGCTTAATCACACCTTCGATCGATTCATATTCCATATTGATCTTCGGGAAGTACAGGATACCCTTTAAGTTAAACGGATAATCCATGTTCAGATGGATCCAGAACAAAGGCTCCTTGTAATCCTGGAATACCTTACGGTAGAATTCCAGATATTCTTCCTTCGTGCATTCATTCGGATGTTTCATCCAGAGGGGCTGTGTTTCATTTAACAGCTCCGGACGCTTCTGAATCTTCAGTTTCAGCTCGTCCTCTTCCTTCTCCGGCTTGATTTCCTCGATGACCACATCGGTATCTAACTTCTCAGACGCTTTAATAGTCTGTGTCTCTGTGGTGTTCTCCTTGGAAAGATAAATCTCGGTCGGCATGAAGGAACAGTATTTCTTAATGACTTCTCTTGCACGATATTCATTACAGAACTCCAGTACATCCTCGTTCACAAAGAGGGTAATCGTGGTTCCGACATCGGTCTTTGTGCCTTCCGTCATATCAAATTCTGTACCACCATCACATTCCCAGTGAACCGGCTTTGCATCCTTCTGCCAGGAAAGGGTATCGATATGTACCTCATTTGCTACCATAAATGCGGAATAAAAACCAAGTCCGAAGTGACCGATGATCTGGTCTTCGTTCGTCTTATCCTTATACTTCTCAATGAAATCGGTCGCACCGGAAAATGCGATCTGATTGATGTATTCTTCCACTTCATCCGCGGTCATACCAATACCATTATCGATAAACTTCAAGGTCTTCTCTTCCGGATTGACAATGACCTCAATCTTACCCTTGTAATCCTCGGGTAACGTATATTCACCCATCATATCCAGCTTTTTCAGTTTCGTAATTGCATCACAGCCATTGGATATCAGCTCTCTGAAGAAGATATCATGGTCGGAATATAACCATTTCTTGATAATGGGGAATATATTCTCACTATTAATTGATAAACTACCGTGTTTTTCTGCCACAATAATCACTCCTTTTTCTTATGACACCTTCATACTCCTTATGTAGCAAATGCTTCAGGCTGTATGAAAGAGTTACATTCTTTTTATAATATTAAGTGTACGTCCATTTATATGAAAAGTCAAGAAAAATTTAGCACTCGTTCAAAGTGAGTGCTAACAGTTTTAAAAATGATGTTATGTTAACCAAAATAATCATGATAAATATTGAAAAACTGCCGGGTGGTCACCTCTTCATCGTCCACAAGTGAAATGGATTCCCAGAGCTTTTCATTGATATCGCGCGTAAGCCCCTGTGCAAAGGCATCGTATTCTTCGCCGAAAACCTCTTCCCGCTTTTCTTCCACGATTTTCACCTTATTAGCGCTTGTCTGATCCTTATCAAACGTGCTTAAGCATTTGATGATATAAAAGCCGGACGGTGTCTCCACCAGATTACTGATTTCTCCGGTTGCGAGGTTAAAGGCTGCCTGTTCGAAGCCTTCCTCGGTTTCGCCTTTTCCAAAGGAATAGGTTCCCTTATCCCCTTCGCTGTACTTTAAAACTAGCTCCTTAAAGTCGCTTCCCTCTTCCTTCGCCTGCCGTAAAATATCCTCGGCAAGGTCCCTGGCTTCCTGCTTATCTTCCTCGGAATACTCAATCTTTGCACCCGTTCCGTCGGTCGTATAGGTCTTAATCAGAATGTAGTCCACCGTAATGGTTCTTGCCTCATCATCGCTGATTTCCGGATTGATGTCCTTGATAATATATTCATATACCTTGTTCGCAAGGGCATACTCCTCATACATCTGTGCAAGGAGCTCTTCGTCCACCTGCATCACAGCGATTTCCGTTTCGTTAAGGCTCTCATAATATTCCTTCGCCGCCTCTTTGGCAAACTGCTTCTCCATCTCATCGAGTGTCACATTGTGCTTCTGTGCCAGAAGATTCATCGCCTTTACCTGCGCCAGATTGGCCAGCACGGTATCCTTCACACTTTCGGCAAGCGTTGTTCCGTTCAGATCCCGCTGCCAGATCTCCTTCCCGTAGACACTCTCGTACTGCTCCTGCATATTCACAAGATAGACCATGATTTCAGGAAGCGTCCCGGACATGGATTCAATTTTAAATACTTCGTTCCGCGCAAAGCCACTGGTCAGCACCACCGTAGGTTCCTCTGCTGCCTCCCCTGTCGTTTCACCGCTGCGCTGACAGCCGGTCACGAGAAGGGCCGCCAGTATTGCCATGGCAATTCTTCTATATAAACTGTTCTTTCTCATAAAATTTCTTTCCTTCAACCCCTGTAACTGTTCCACAACCATTTCTTCTACTGTATCACAACTTCGGCGCGGCTTCCAGTATTCGTCTTATGAATGCGGATCTGATCCGGAATCTTCTCGGACAGTTCCGGCACATGGGAAATGAGTCCGATCAGCCGGTTGCTCTCCGTTAAGCCCTGTAACACCAGACACGCCTGATCGAGCGATTCTCCATCGAGCGTACCAAAGCCCTCATCGATAAACATGGTTTCCACCCGGATTCCACCGCTCTGGGCCTGAATCACATCGCTCATACCCAGGGCAAGGCTTAAGGATACCTTAAAGGATTCCCCGCCCGACAAGGTTTTCACCGAACGGTACTTGCCGGTGTAATAATCAAGCACTTCCATTTCCAGATTGTCCTTACTGCGGGCATCCACGATTCCCCGTACACGCCGCAGCTCATATCTTCCACCGCTCATCGTCTGCAGCCGTAAGTTCGCCGCATACAGAATTTCTTCAAAATAAGAAATCAGAACATACTGTTCAAACACAAGCCGCTTCTTATTATTCCCGTTTGCCAGATCGTCCAGTCCTTTGACTAAACTATAACGCTCCATCGTCTCCTTGAGACTCACAAGCTTTGTTTTTAAAGAAGTAAAGGTTCTCTCTGTGAGATTCCGGCTTTCCTGCTTCTTCGAGAGGCTCTGCTGCACTGCTCTCTTTTCTTCCAAAGCGGTCTGCAGGTCCTCCTGCAGCTTTGCAGGATCCGGAAGCACAAGCTCCTGTACCTGTTCCTTCAGATGCTGCAGCAGTTCTTCATTCGCCTTGCAGTTCTTCTCATAGTCCTGCAGTTCTCTCTTTCCATCCTCGATCTGCTCCTTTGAAAGAAGGCTGCCCTGATATTCTTCCCTGGAAGCAAAGCCATACTTCGTTAAGAGCACATCCCTTTCCTCTTCCCTTTCTCTGAAAAGCTCCTGCTCCTTTTGAAGCTCCTCCTGCAGACTGCGGATCTGCTCCTGCTTTTCCGCACACTCAACACGTAATGTTAAGAGCCGGTTCAGTTCCCCTTCAAAGGACTTCCGGGTATATTTCAACAGAAGTTCCTTGATTTCTCCGGGAAGCTGCTCTTTCTGCTCCTGCATCTGTCCGATGGATTTTAAAAGTTCACCGCCCTTTTCCTTCGCCTGTTCTGCCTTTCCCTTCGCAGCCATGGTTTCTCCATGCTGACGCATCGTCTTTTCCTGCTTTTGGAGCCATGCCTTCTTTGCCTGATCGACCTTTTCCTTCGTCAAATGCTCTTCGCTGACAACCGCCGGGGCAGGATGATGAAGAGATCCACAGACCGGACAGGGCTGGTTTTCTTCAAGCTCTGAAGACAGGATGCCCGCAAGGTTATGACGGTACAGGCGCTCCGTCTCTTCATACGCCTGCCGTGCAAGAGTCTCTTCCTGTTCCAGTCTTAAGTAGACTTCCTGTAACTGTTTCAACTGCGCTTCTAACTGTTTACATAATTCAATGTTATGTTCACTTTCCTGTTCCTGTTCGGAAAGCTTTTCCCTTAAATCACAGGCTGCTTCAAAATCTGCCTGATATTCCGGCAGCTTCTGCAAAGAATGAATCTGCTGCTCACGTAATCCGGTTTCTTCCTGAAGATGCCGGATCTGCTGCCGGATCTTATCGATCTGCTTACCGGACTCCTCACATAACAGCTCCTGCTGACGAATTTCTCTTGCCCGGTCTGCTTTCCACAGAAGTGTTTCCTTCTGCTGCATTTCTTCTTTCCGGCTGTCTAACAGACGCTTTCTGTCCGTTTCCCGTTCAAAACTCTTTTGCAGCTCTGCCGCTTTCTGCGCTTCCACAAGCTTTCCGTTCAGCGCAAGCGTCCGCTCCTCCAGTTTCTGATATTGTGCAAGAACTTCCTTTTCTTCCTTCCCGATCCGCTTCTTTTCTTCCTTTAAGAACGCAAGCACGGCCTCATAATCATAGGCCTCCCCCTGCACCAGTGCTGCAAATTTTTCTGCGGACTCCTCCAAAGGATGATACAGCTCCACATCCTCATCCATTTTGTGGCGGTATCCGCTCACCTCTTTATAAATCGCGTTGGAACGCTCCTTTAAGATCTGTGCCATCTTCTCGTACAGGCCGGTGTCAAAGATCTGCCGGAAGATCTTCGTTTTTTCCTGTGAGGATGCTGTCAGGAGCTTCGTAAACTCGCCCTGTGCGATCATGGAAATCTGCTTGAACTGGCGGTAATCCAGACAAAGCAGCTCCTCGATTTTCCGGGTGACCTCACTGCTTCCCTCAACACTCCTTCCATCCGGAAGCGTCAGAACCGCCTTTTCCTTTTCCTTCGTCAGTTCCTTTCCGTCTGCTCCCTTGCGCTTACGGGGGCGCAGATATTCCGGGTTCCGGTAAATGTGATAGCTTTCGCCCTTATGTGTCATCGAAAATTCTACAAAGGTGGGTGTATCCGGCTTTGCAAAGTCCGACCGCACCGATCCCTTTTCCCGCACTTCACCGCTCATACAGCCATACAGGGCATACATGATCGCATCAAAAATCGTCGTCTTGCCGGCTCCGGTTGCGCCGGTAATCAGGAACAATCCGCGTTCCTCCATCCTCGTAAAGTCAATCGTCTGAAGATCCTTGTAGGGTCCCCAGCCACTGATCCTTAATTCTACTGGTTTCATCCCTCAAGTCTCTCCTTTGCCTCCCGGATCACGCCGGTTATATAACGGAGCTGTTCCTCCGTCATGTCCTGTTCCCTAATTTCTGCATAAAAACCCTGAAACAAAGAACCGGCATCCTTTTTCTGCAAAATGCCGTTTCCTGCCACAGATCTTAAATCAAACTCCATCTGGATTTCTTCCCTGTCGGCCCGGACAATCTGCATCGCATTCGGATAGACGCTCCGCAGAGTCTCCATTGGATCAATCAGCTCCCCTTCATCAGTAAGACAGGCCTGCACATAGTCGAGGGCTTTTTCCCCCTCCTCTCTTCCCTGCGTTAAAAGCTCCTGCAGCGTTCCTTTGATCTTACGCATATCATGCAGCGGGGTAAGCGGCAGCTCTTCTACCTTCTTAAGTCCCTCCTCGTCCACGGTAACAAGAAGCATTCCCTTCGTACTTCCTGCTTCGCCAAACGAATATTTTAACGGTGCTCCCGCATAATAAATGGGGCGCTTCCCGATCTGCTGTTTCTTATGAATGTGCCCCAGCGCCACATAATCAAAGCCCTCGAACACGGACGCATCCACATTGTCAAGGCTTCCTACATGGATCGTGGATTCACTGTCCGACAGCTCCGGTTCCCTTCCACTGACCGTCACAAAATAATGGGTCACAAGGATCCGGCTCTTCTTTTGATCCTGTTCCTTCTCTTTTTCCCAATAACCCGAAAGCAGCTTCCGGACGGCTTCCTCACTGGTACTGCACTGCACCTGGGAAGGCTTGCAGAAGGGCAGCAGGACGATTTCGGCATCCGGAAAACGCACCGTCTTAAGCTCCTCCTTTGGCACACCGGAAATAAACAGTCCCTGCGCCTGCAATACGTTTTCAAGGAAAGAAACCCGTTCCTGCGAATCATGGTTTCCCGCAATCATAATCATTTTGATCTGATGCTCCAGAGCCTTTGTCAGAAAATGATCAAAAACAGCCACTGCATCAGCAGGTGGAATCGACCGGTCATAAAGATCACCGGCAATCAGAATCGCATCCACCTTCTGTGCAATCGCTGTCTGTAAAATCTGTTCCAAAATATATTTCTGATCCTCGAGCATGGAAAATTCATTCACAATCTTTCCAATGTGAAGATCCGCTACGTGCAACAATTTCATCTTCCTGCTCCTGTCAGTCGTCAATCCGGTTTCCCAAACGGTCAAACCAGTGATCTCCGTTCGTGAGTACATAATCTTCTTTTCGGCCGCGGATGCGTTCCGCATAATCCTGCCCTGATGCTAACGGTGCCTGAAAGGCAATACCGCCTCCCAGCATTAAAGTGCTGTGCACATCGGAACCTGCACTCATCGGCAGGTCATGTTCCCTCGCATAGGCAATCGCTCTTTCATCAAACCGCGGATCATTATGCGAGGTGCTTAAGTGACTCGAATGCGTTGCATTGATGCCCTCTACGCCATCCACCAGCTCCGGGAAAAGCCGAACCTCCGGAATATAATCTTCCTCCCGGAAAGGATGGGCATGCATCACCAGTCCACCATGCTCCCGCACCAGTTGTAACTGCTCCGCAATCGTGGCATCCTTAATTTCCAGATGGGTCAGGAGCCATTCTTCATCTACCCCGTAAATCAGAAATTCCGTTCCCTGATAACAGGACTCGTATCCGAAGAACACGGAAAGACCGATTTGGTTTCCATACGCTTTCGCCGTATAAAAAGGCGCACAGAACCCTTGCACCCATTCTTCCCATGGCAACGACCGGTCCACACTGGTATTGCCATACCAGGCGTGATTCGTAACAAAAATTCCTGCATAACCATAATCCTTCGCTGCCTGCACCATCTCCTGCGCCGAGCTTCTTGCACAGGCACTGGCCTCTCTGGTATGCAGATGTGTTTCATATAAATAAGGGTATTTCTCCCGGATTTCTTTTATTTTCATCTTGCTGTTCCTTTTTCTGCTGTTCTTTATCTGACTATTTTTTTGCTCATCATCGGTATTATGTAAACTATATAAGATAGCTTTGACTTCCCTTTATAGTTTACCTGTTTCACCGTTCTGTGACAAGTTCTTTCTATATTCTGTCATGTCAGGATTGTTTCTCACTTCATTCTCTCCCGGAGCCGCAGCAGAATTTTCTTCTCCATCCGGCTCACCTGTACCTGACTGATTCCCAGCTCCTTTGCCACAACCGTCTGTGTTTTATTCTGGAAATACCGCATCCGGATGAGCTTCTCTTCCGTTTCATCAAGATCCTTCAGGAGCTGTCGTACCATCAGCCGGTTCATAATCTGCTCTTCTGTTTCCTCCCCATGGGATTTGAGCTGATCCACCAGCAGAATCTCTTTGCCGTCCTTTCCATAAACAGACCGGTAAATGGAATCCACCTGATGATTGGCTTCCATGGCCGTCACTACCTCTTCCACGGTAAGCCCGGTTGCCTGCGCCACTTCGTTTAATGTCGGTTCCCCGTTCTTTTCCTTCAGGAGCTTTTCCCTTGCCGCAAAAACGCGGACTCCGTTCTCTTTGATGCTGCGGCTGACCTTTACCATCCCGTCATCCCTTAAGAACCGCTTGATTTCTCCGGCAATCAGCGGAACCGCATAGGTCGAAAACTTCACCTCAAAATGTGTATCAAATTTATCAATGGACTTTATCAGTCCGATCGTTCCGATCTGAAACAGATCCTCCGCTTCAATTCCCCTTCCTGTGAACCGCTTTACAATGTGATGAACCAGTCCCAGATTCTGCTCAATCAGTACCTTACGTGCTTCCTTTTCTCCTGCCTGTGCGCGTTCAATCAGTACTGCATTATCCACCATGGGCTACTCCTCTTGTTCAATCCATGATGTCGTTCCCAGCTTCTTTTTCATATGTACCGTAGTGCCCTGTCCGACCACCGACTCCACCTCCAGGTCATCCATAAACGCCTCCATAAAGGAAAAGCCCATCCCCGACCGGTCCAGATCCGGCTTCGTTGTATAAAGCGGTTCCATCGCCTGCTCAATATTCGCAATTCCGCAGCCTTCATCCCGGATCACCAGATCCAGCACATCCCCCTCAATTCTGCCATGCAGGAAAACCTGCGGCATGACCGCAAGCCCGTCTGCGATTCTTTCTGCCAGATGTTCTTCCTCCTCCACTCCATAAATCTCATATCCATGGATGATCGCATTTGTAACCGCCTCGGAAACCGCCGTCTTAATATCCGAAATCTCTTCCAGCGTCGGATTTAAGGCACTCACAAACGCCGCAACCGCTACCCTCGCAAAAGCCTCGTTCTCTGATCTCGCATCAAACCGCAGATCCATTTCATTTTTCACCATCTTTTTTGTTTCCTTACCTGTGTTCATTTTCGTATCCATGTCCACCTCTCTACTCCATAATCTCAATAATTTTATGTAAACCACATATCATCAGACTTTTCTTAATCCGCGTATCTGTGTTAATCACGAACACCTTCCCGCCAAAATAAGAGATTTTCTTGTATCTACCAATGATGATTCCTATTCCGGAGCTGTCCATAAACTTCGTGTCTTCAAAATCAAAGACCACATTTCCTACCCCGGACTGCATGATATAATCATCTGCCTTTTTACTTATGTAAACTGATTTGTGATGATCGATTTCCTCCGGCATTCTCACCATGAGGTAATTCTCTATCACCTGAAAGTTATCCTCCATTTCTTTTCCCCTTTCTTTTTATTCCTGAATTCATTCTATATTTCTGGTGCATCACACCTTTATTCCGGAGCTGGTCTACGGAACTAAGAAGTTCTGTCTGTTTTGGATAAGTTATTGCAATATGATGCTGAACAAAACAGAGGAACTTCTAAGTTCCTGCGTAAGCTCCGTCACAAAGGTGTGATACACCAAGTTCAATAATAGAAAAAGAGAACAAACTCTCGTCTGTTCTCTTTCGTAAAATTCTCTCTATTCTTCTATATGGCTATAGCTGCCCAACCGCTACTCTGCATTATTAATCTCTGCCAGATACGTCTCAGCGCGGCTTGCCCTCTCGGTATCCGGGAAGTTATCAATAACCTGTGCATAGATTTCCTTCGCCTTATCCTCCTGATTATTCCGTCTGTAGGAATTACCAAGGTAGAACAGTGCCTCGCCGTTCGTATTATCATAACGGTAAGCACGCTCCAGATCCGGAATCGCTGCCTCATAGTCCTCAGCCCGGTAATTGTCATAGCCACGGTTATAATAAAATGTGGCAAGCTGGGGACCTGCGGCCGTCATCAGATCCTCATATAAGGTATCAAACGAATCGGTCTTATACTTTTCGAAATCTTCACTCTGCTCTTCGGTTTCCAGAGCCTCCATATAGGTGGCAATGCCCTCAATATCCGTATTGTCCTTCAGATACGCATCTGCTGCCATCATCAGTGCATCGGAAGCCCGCAGTGTTCCATCCGTTCCTTCATAGGAGCCAAGCTCCTGCTGCAGCTTCGTATTATCCTCGGTCAGCTTCGTAACCTGCTGTTCGAGTTCATCAATCGTGGCAGTCTTCGCATCCGACTGTTCACTGACGGTACGCAGTTCGTCATTGATATCGGCCTTCACACTCTGGATCCGTGCCGGCAGTATTAAACATGCAGCAATCGCGACACCGATCACCACACCGATCCCTAAATTCAACAGGGAAGAGACTCCCTTGTTCTCCTTGATCTTCACCGGTTGGATAATTGTTTCATTCCCGCTCTGGTAACGAACCACTCCATTCGAAGTAACCTTCTTCTGGATGTTCTTCGCTCCCTCTTCCGGTGCCAGCATCCGGTCCACTTCCTGCATGTATCGAAGCGTCATCGTATTGTTTGTATCAATCTGGGCACACTTCACAAGCTCTTTATGTGCCTTTTCCCATTCCTCCGCATCAATATAAAGCAGAGAAAGCAACTGGTGTGCACGAAGATACTTCGGATTGACCGAAAGAATCTTCTTAAGCTGGATAATCGCCAGATCCTTGCTGTCCTGATAACAATATACTAACGACTGGTTGTATTTCTTCAACGCCTGGTTGAACCCGTCAAGTCTTGCCTGATTCGTCTGCAGCAGATTAATATAATCATCTGCAATATTCTTGTTCGGACGGAGGTTTTTGCTGATGACCCACTGTCCTAACGCTTCGACCACCTCACCGATTTCAAAATAGATCAGTCCCAGTAAATTCCGGGCATCGATATTATTCTTATTAAATTTTAAACTCTGCCGTAAGCTGTTCATAGCTCCGGATAAATCCCGGACAGCCGCTTTCTCAAGACCATCATTGTAAAAGCGGTTCGACATAAACATGATCCGCTTATATAAGCCCACATCTGCGCCACATCCGGTACAAAAATCCTTCTCTGACAAACGGCATCCACAACGATAACAAATCATGCCGCTTCTCCTATTCCTCTGAAGGCTTCATTTTATCAATCATCTTAATCAAAATATCCGCCATATCTGTTAAATCCTGATTAAATATAGCATCTTCCGCATCCTCAACCTCAAGGCTCGGATGGAATTTCTTTAATTCCTCTTCAAAATCAATCATCCGGTGTTCTCCTCACTAAGGTCTTTATCTGACCTACCAAATACAATGACCCGGCAATATAAATCGTATCTGCTTCTTTCTGTATGGATTGTATATAGTGAAATGCTTCTTCTGCGCTTTCATGAAAGCTGCAATCGGCAGTTTTATATTGTGCCCAGGCAACCTTAAGTTTATCAATAGAAGCACTTCTGTCCGATGCAAGCACCGTAACCGCAATATGGGAAAAAAGATCGGATGCGGCAATTCTGCCAATCATCTTATCGTACTGCTTGTCCGCAACAACACCGAACAATAACAGCCGTTTTCCTTTCTTCGTTTCTTCTGCTGATGCCGAAACAGACTGAAGAAATGCTTCGATTCCGTCTTCGTTATGCGCTCCGTCCAGAAAAACATGGGGAAGGATCTCTTCCATCCGTCCCGGCCAGAACGCGTCATATAGTCCCTTCCGGATTGCTTCATCGGCAATCCGTTCTTCCTTTAACGAACGTGCAGCCACCAATGCCAAAGAAGCATTCTCTGTCTGATAAGCTGCCGTTGTCCGAAGTATCAGGTTATCATATCTATAATACCCATTACTGAAAGAAAAATCAATGCTTTTCTTTCGCATAACCGGACGCCCGATCTGACTTTTTTTGACAGCAATGGCAGGTGTTTCCAGTCCCGCTGCCGTCTGCTCGATCACCCGGCTCGTTTCTTCCCGCTTATCCAGATAAACAACCGGCGTTCCCGGCTTTATAATTCCTGCCTTTTCCCCTGCAATTTCCACAAGGGTATTACCAAGATACTGCATATGGTCAAAGCCGATTTCCGTAATTACACAAAGCTTTGGCTTTGCAATACAGTTCGTTGCATCCAACCGGCCGCCAAGTCCGGTTTCCAGAATGATATAGTCCGGTTCTTTTTTCTTAAAATAACACATGCCCATCAGGAACAGAAATTCAAAAAAGGATGGATGATTTTCCTTCTGTCTGTCACTTTCTTCCCTGACAAGCTCAAATGTCTTTACAAACGATTCCTGCGGAATCATTTCCCCATCATATAAAATCCGCTCCCGCATGGTTTCAAGATGTGGGGAAATGAACATTCCCACATGAAAGCCTGCGGCCCGCAGGATGTACTGCAAGTAGGCACAAACGGAACCTTTTCCGTTTGTGCCTGCTACATGAATGATTTTACTTTCTATTCTGCTTCCTGTCAGCCGCCCTAACATTTCCTTCGTATCTGCCAGCGTATGCTTGCCGGCAAACTTCGGAATGTCAAGAATATACTCACAGGCCTCTTCATAGGTTACCTGTCCCATAGTTCCTGCCTATTTCCTAAGCTGTGCAAGACGTTCCTTTACCTGCTCCATCATCTGGGTATACTTCACAAGCTTCTCACGCTCTTCTGCCACCTTGGCTTCCGGAGCCTTGGACATGAAACGTTCATTGTTCAGCATGCCGTTGACACGGGCAAGCTCTCCTGAAAGACGCTTCTCTTCCTTTTCAAGACGCTCGATTTCCTGCCTGATATCTACAAGCTCTGCAAACGGCATATAAATCGTTGCATTTAAGATTACAACAGATACCATATCATCTGTAATTCCGGTCTTATCCTGTTGCAGGATAACCTCTGATGCACAGGCCAGGGAAGCAAATACAAGTTTTCCGTCCTCTAAAGCCTGCTTCAGTTCCTGATTCTCGGTAACCACATACACACTTGCCTTTTTGCCCGGAGCAACATTCATCTTGGTCCGTACATTACGGATTCCACGAACAGCTTCCTTTATAAGCTCTATGCCCTTTTCCTCACGTTCAAAATTCCATGCCGTCTGATATTCCGGCCACTTGGAAATCATAATGGATTCTTCCTCGGACTGTAAGGTGCAGAAGATTTCTTCTGTAATAAACGGCATATAAGGATGAAGCAGCTTTAATGCATTGATTAATACACTCTTCAATGTCCAGAGCGCTGCCGTCTTGCTTTCCTTGTCATCGGAATTGTACAGACGGGGTTTTACCATTTCAATGTACCAGTCACAGAATTCATCCCAGATGAAATCATATACCTTTTGGACAGCAATACCAAGCTCGAAGCTGTCCATATTGTCGGTAACTTCCTTAACCAGTCTGTTAAATTTGGAAAGAATCCATTTATCTGCTATGGCAAGCTGCAATTCTTCCGGATTGGTATCAGCAGAAGGTATAACAAAATCCTCTGTCATATTCATCATAATGAAACGGGATGCATTCCAGATCTTGTTTGCAAAGTTTCTGCTGGATTCTACTCTTTCATAGTAGAATCGCATATCATTACCCGGCGCATTACCGGTAATCAAGGTAAGACGCAGCGCATCTGCGCCATACTTATCAATAATCTCCAGCGGATCGATACCATTGCCAAGGGATTTACTCATCTTCCGTCCCTGGGAGTCACGAACCAGACCGTGGAATAATACGGTCTTGAACGGACGCTCGCCCATCTGCTCATAACCCGAGAAGATCATACGGATTACCCAGAAGAAAATAATATCATATCCGGTTACCAGTACATCGGTCGGATAGAAATATTTGAGGTCTTCGGTCTGCTCCGGCCAGCCTAACGTTGAGAACGGCCATAATGCAGAGGAAAACCAGGTATCCAGAGTATCCGGATCCTGTGTAAAGTGGGTGCATCCGCACTTCGGGCAGACTTTGGGCATTTCCTTGGCAACCACAATTTCTCCACACTCATCACAGTAATAAGCCGGAATCCGGTGTCCCCACCAGAGCTGACGGCTGATACACCAGTCACGGATATTGTCGGTCCAGTTAAAGTAGGTCTTTTCCATACGCTTCGGAATCAGCTCGATCTCGCCATTCTTAACAGCTTCTACCGCAGGCTTAATGAGCTCATCCATCTTTACGAACCACTGCTGCTTGATCATCGGCTCAATGGTGGTCTTACAACGGTCATGTGTACCGACATTGTGGCTGTAATCCTCAATGCGTACTAAAAGTCCCATCTCATCCAGTTCTTTTACGATGGCATCTCTTGCTGCATAGCGGTCCATACCCTCGAACTTGCCGCCGTTTTTATTAATGGTTGCATCATCATTTAAAATATTGATTTCCGGAAGGTTATGACGCTTTCCAACCTCAAAGTCGTTCGGGTCATGTGCCGGAGTAATCTTAACAACACCGGTACCAAATTCCATATCTACATAAGAATCGGCAATAACCGGAAGCTCACGGTTTACAATCGGAAGAAGAAGCTTTTTGCCAACGAGATCCTTATAACGGTCGTCATCCGGATTTACGGCAACTGCGGTATCACCCAGCATGGTTTCCGGACGTGTAGTTGCGAACTCAATAAACTTCGTTGTGCTTACACTTCCGTCATCCTCAATCAAAGGATACTTAATGTGCCAGAAATGGCCTGCCTGCTCCTCATACTCTACCTCGGCATCGGAAATGGAGGTATTACATACCGGACACCAGTTGACAATACGGCTGCCCTTGTAAATCCAGCCCTTTTCATGCATCTTGCAGAACACTTCGGTAACGGCCTTGTTACAGCCCTCATCCATGGTGAAACGTTCTCTGTCCCAGTCACAGGAAGAGCCTAATTTCTTTAACTGCTCGATGATTCTTCCACCGTATTCCTTCTTCCATTCCCAGGCTCTCTCAAGGAAGCCTCCTCTTCCCAGATCATGCTTGTCAATGCCCTGCTTCTTCAGGGTTTCAATGATCTTGACCTCGGTTGCAATACTTGCATGGTCGGTTCCGGGCTGCCACAGTGCGTTGTAGCCCTGCATTCTCTTATAACGGATCAGAATATCCTGCATGGTGTTATCCAGTGCATGTCCCATATGGAGCTGTCCGGTAATGTTTGGGGGCGGAATTACAATCGCAAACGGGGTCTTGCTGTGATCTACTTCTGCATGAAAGTACTTCTTTGCAAGCCACTTGTCATAAATACGATCTTCCATTTCTTTGGGGTCGTAGGTCTTTGCCAGTTCTTTGCTCATCATGTTCTCCTTTTTTCGTTATACTGATATATTTTCTCAAAGTACTACATTTACCTGCTGCACTAAATTCGAACTTCGCCTTTAGCTCGTTCTCATTAAATACACAGGTACCGTTCGCACTAAATTCGAACTTCGCCTCCGGCTCGTTCTCACTAAGTGCTCTACATGAAAATGCCCTCTACAGAATTACTTCTGTAAAGGGCGTCATTTTACGCGGTACCACCTTTGTTTCTCACTCAAAACACTTCCATCAACTTCCATCTATCTGATCGAAAGCGTTATCCTTTAACGGGGATCAGCCGTGAGAACTTACCGGCTCCTATTGCCATGCCCTTCGGTTCTCCGGTTCCAAAGCTACCTTCCCTGCTGCCTGACCGGATATTCTTTCAGCCGATGGAACATCCTCTCTGATGCCGGAATAAACAGGTACTCCTCTTTGTCACTACCTTTTTCAAAACTTATTACATCTATCTTAGTCGGGTGTCAGAAGATTGTCAAGTGTTTTGTCCTCTGCTTCCCCTTTCATTTTAGTTAGTTTCCGGAAATCTCTACAGATTCCAACCACCAGCGGAATCACCATTACTGCCCATACAACAGGTTCCGATATGATAACCCCCATATATCCAATAACCGGCACCAGGAACCAAGCCATCAATACCTTGCCCGTCAATTCAATAAAGCTTGATACAAGCGGCATCTTTGTATCTCCGAAGCCCTGCATGCTGTTACGTAAAATACAGATCACTGCCGGAAGAAAATAAAACACAGAATTCACCCGCAAATATAAAACAGCCATTTGAATAATCTCTGGTTCATCACTTGCCGTAACTAAGGAGACTAATCGGGATGCCAGACCAAAAACAACAGCCAAAACGATTCCACACCAAATGAATGATACAAGAATTGTGTCACTGATTCCCCGCTTAATACGTCCGTATTCTTTCGCTCCAAGATTCTGACCACAATAGGTAGCAAGTGCTGTCCCCAGGACAAAGAATGGAATCAGGAAAATCATGGTAACCTTTCTTGCTGCCGTATGTGCTACAATGATATTCGTTCCAAGATGATTAATTCCTGTCTGTAATGCCAGCGAACCCAACGTAACAAATGAAATCATAAATCCCATCGATAATCCGGAAGGAATTAACTGCCTGCACATTGCTTTATTTACTTTCAAATCGCTTAATGCAATACGTAACTGCGAATGCCTTTTTCTCATATAGAAATAACAGCATACTGCTGATACTGTCTGTGCAATCACTGTAGCAATTGCTGCACCGGACACTCCAAGTCCTAAGCTTGCTACCATCAGATAATCCAACACAATATTCAACACATTCGATATCACCAGAAAAAGTAACGGTGTATACGAATCCCCAATTGCCCTGAGTATAGCTGCACAAACATTAAACAACGTGGTTGCGATCAGACCTGCAATAATAATCTGTATGTATTGAAGTGCCTCTGGTTTAAGCTCCTCTGACACATTCAGGAATTGAAGAATCTGTGGCAAAAACAACAGGCTGAATGCAGTAATGAATAGCGTTATCCCTATACTGAGTGTCACGGTTCCACCAATTGCCTTCTTCATCTTTGTCTCATCCTGTGCCCCGACAAATGTCGATACAATAATTCCAAAGCCACAAGCAATCCCATTTAAGAATTCCACCAACAGATCACTTAATGAGGTGGTTGTTCCTACTGCTGCCAAAGATTTCTCTCCTAGTACACTCCCTATGATCCGGGTATCAATGAGACCATAGCTCAACTGAAAAAGCTGCCCGATATAAAGTGGAATGGCAAAAAGCAATATCACTTTTAACGGATTTCCCTGTGTAAGATTTTTCATTCCATATTACCTCTTTATGTTCCGCGCACCAGAATAACATATATTGTGCATTTCATCTAAATACTGTTTTCTTTCAATAAATTTCATAAAAGCACCTCGCAAAACAGAGGGGTGTCAAGTAGCTTGCCGGGATATTTTTTGCCAAATATCCAGACAATCAGAAATTATTCCAACATTTATACTACCGCGGTTATTACGTAAGCGTCAAATCCGACGCTTCCCTTTATTTTTAGCGTCGCATTAATTGCGACGCTTGCTATAGCAATCAGCCGACAAATTCTTTGACCATGGCATGAGTGGTTTCAGCGATGATTGTTCTATATTTCCGGTTTCATCTATAAGATGTGTTAACTCTGTCAGCAGGTGTTTAATATAATAATACACGTTCAGGTTATTTGCCCGGGCTGTTTCCGTAATGCTATAGATAATGGCACTTGCCTGGGCTCCGCGGACTGTGTTGATGGTTACCCAGTTCTTGCGACCGATTGTAAAATTTCTCAGGGCGCGTTCGCTTGCCGAGTTATCAATTGGCACCTCCCCATCTGTCAGAAATACTTTCAGGTATTCTTCCTGATTAACACTGTATTGTAACCCTTTTGCTGTCTCTGATTTGGGAAGCACCGTTCCCCCTGCAAGGATTTCTTTTACCCACGTAAAATACGCTTCAATCAAGGGCTTGATTGAAGTCTGACGCTCTTTTAACCGCTCTTGGGGAGAAAGATCCTTTAATGCACCTTCCAGATCATATATAGCTCCGATCTGCACCAGTGCTTTGTATGCAACACAGTTTTTCACTGCCTCGGGATTCCCTTTTCCCATCGCCTTGATGGCATTGGCATAATGACGTCTTGCATATGCAAGGCAGTTGGCATCGGTTAACCCCTCCTGCTCACGTGCAAGCTTGTGATACTGTTCCAGTCCGTCCGTCATCAGTACACCCTTGAAATCTTTGTAGTACTCCTTCGGATGATCACTGTGCCTTGTTTTCTGATATTCATACACAATGATTTTCGGAACGGGGCTGAGTTCTCCTGTCAGATGAACCCACATATAGCTTGTGCTTCCTGCCGGTCTGTCATCATGAATCACTTCCACCGTTGTTTCATCACACTGATTAACATGTGCCTGAAGCTGTGTGGATATCAGCAAATCATACACCGGACGCAAATACCGCTCTGCCGTCCAGACAGTCCAGTTGGACATGGTCTGTCTGGAAAGGTTAAGTCCGTTGGCTTTAAAATCTCTGGACAAACGATCCAATGGATTACTGTTTACATACTTTGCATTAATAATTGCTGCTTCCAGCGACGCAGTAGCAATACTTCCACGGAAGAGAGTTTTCGGATGATCTCCGCGAAGGAATTCATCCTGATGCAGTCCGTCCGTTCCGACATATACCTTAATGATATGTTTTTCAGCAATCCATTTACCCGGTTCAAAACGCAGCTGCCAGCAGATATCATCCGGCATGCTTTTATAGTTTCCTTCACCAAAGGTGGAGATTAGTTTCTGTCTGGAAACATCATGGGGAATGACTTCCTGTGGAAAATCCTTTAAATCTTCCTCACGCTGTCCCTTTTGTTTTGGTTTACGTGGTTTCTTTAATGCAGAATCTATAACGGATTCACGTCCTTGATTTTAGGATCTAACGGATTTAATCCAAGCATCAGATAATTGAATTGTTCTTCCGTAAGTTCGGCAGCTTCCTCGGTTGTTCGTGGCCATGACAGCCGGCCGTCCTCAAGACGTTTATACAGAAGCAGAAAGCCTGTCCCTTGCCACAATAATCCTATGATTCTGTCTGAACGCTGACCGCAGAACAGGAAGAGAGTCCCTTTTTCAAAAGGATTCTGTTTATATTTGTCACCTATAATCATGACCAGCCCGTCAATTCCTTTACGAAGGTCTACTGTGCCGCAGGCAAGCACCACACGGCGGATACCTGCAGCATCTTCAAGCATGGGACACCTCCTGCAACAGATGGCTCAGCAGCCTCTCTGATATGTTGTTGGACAGTTCAATGGTTAATCCGCCACATCGGATGACCGCAGCGGCTGAATCATGCTGGATCATCGAGTCTTTCATGCCGGTACATTCAACTGCAACCGGTAATGTTACCTCGGCGAATGTAACATCTTGTTTGGTAACCGCTGTCGGCAGCTGCATTTGGTTATAAGCTTCTTTTCGAAATTTTCGAAACCAGTAATAATAGGACTTTTCTTTGATGTCATTCTCCGCAAGCCATTGTTTTACCGACATGCCGTCAGGTCTTTCCTGACATTGATTAACTATGTTCAGCCAGTTTGTACGCCAAACTTCATGTGTAATTTGATCCATGATAGTTATACCTCCTCTAAAAAACTACTAGTTTTTTCGTGTTCTTTAGAGTATTGCACAATCGTGCTAACTATCCAAGGCGAATGATTTGACGCTTACTTTATTGCCTCTACTTTTCTATTATTTTACATTTTCAATTAACCGTTGATTTCAATATTCACTATTTGTTAATATGAACAACTATTTTCCCGTCATTACCATCGTCTACAAAAATGTCATACTTACTTTCCTGGATTTCGGCAATTTCACTTAGAGTTTCATTACAAATATAATCAATCCACTCAACAGGGACATTTCCCTCAAAAGAAATGTAAATTTTATCCATAATTTCACATTGAAGATTTTTTCGAGCATCTTGGATATTTCTTACTATCTCTCGAACCATCCCTTCTTTTCTTAGTTCTTCTGTAATCGTCAAATCCAAAGAAACCACTATTCCATGATCACTTGCTACATGAAACCCTTCCTTAGCTACATACGAAGTAAGAATTATTCTATCATCATATATGGTATCTCCATCAGTATTTTTAATTCTGACCCCACCATCAGTAATAGAATAATTTCCTGATTTAATACTGTTTACTATATTTTTTATACTATCAGGATAAAGATTACGAATCTCATTAAAGTTTGGATCACGTTTTATAGTTGCTATTTCATCAATATTATCAAGTAATAATACTTCCTTAACATTCAATTCTTCAGCAATGATTTCTCCAAACTCATCAATCAAGTTTGCCTGATTATCATTAGCAAATGCAACGCTTAGTGTGGAAAGCGATTGTCTATTTTTAATAGAATTTTTATTCCTTATCGACCTAGCAAGTGATATTATTTCTTGAACTTGACTTATCTTTCTTAGAAGATCATCATCGCTAAAATTGACAGGAATAGAAGGCCATTCTTCCAAATGTACTGACTCTCCATCTGTCAGAGTCTTGTATATTTTTTCAGATATTATTGGGGCAACTGGAGCAAACAACTTTGTCATATTAACCAGAACGTAATACAACGTATTATATGCAGCCTTTTTATCTAATGACATCCCCTTTTCCCAAAATCTTCTTCGCGATCTTCTGATATACCAATTTGTCAACCCTTCAACCAGTGGGATTAAATAATCTACATATTTATTAACATAGTACTGATCCATACTTTCAGAAATGTCTTTTTCTGTTTTGTATAGCAATGCAAGAATCCATTTATCTAGCGAATTATCTGAATTTGGTATCTCAAAATCATTTTTCCCCAATCCATCTATATTAGCATAGGAAACAAAAAATTTACATGCATTCCAATATGGAAGGACAATCTGCTGATATGCGTCAATAATTGCAGAATCATCAAACAATAAATCCCCAATAAGCATTGCATTCGTTTGATAAAGATATAACCTAAAAGCATCTGTCCCGAATTCTTTCATCAGTTTCATTGGATCTGTATAATTCTTTGATGATTTCGAAAGTTTTTTTCCATCTTTTGCAAGAATCGTTCCATGCACAACACAATTCTTGAAAGCAGGTCTATCAAATAATGCAACAGCCAATACATGCAAATAATAAAACCAACAACGAATTTGACCTGTATATTCTACTATAAAATCACTCGGAAAATGTGATTCAAACCATTCTTTATTATCAAAAGGGTAATGTTTTTGTGCAAATGGAACAGAACCACTTTCAAACCAACAGTCTAGAACCTCAGGAACACGATACATTACTGAACCGCACTTATCACAAGTACAAGTTACTTTATCCATATATTGTCTATGTAGATTAGTTAGCTTCACTCCACTAGCATCATAGATTTCCTGAACACTGCCAAAGACCTTTCTGTCGCCACATTTTTCACACTCCCATATTGGAATAGGCGTACTCCAATATCTGTTTCTAGAAATATTCCAATCCCTAGCATTCGCAAGCCAATTTCCAAATCTGCCATGTTTTACAGTATCAGGAACCCAATTGATTTTCTCATTTTCTTCTATTAATTTCTTTTTTAATTTTGTTACATCCAAATACCACGCATCCATAGCCTTATAAATCAAAGGACGCTTACATCTCCAGCAATGTGGATAATTATGTTCAATTGTTCCATCGGCAACTGCAATACTATTGTTATATAAATATTTTATTATTGTCGGATTAAGCTCAATGACATTCTTATCTTCGTCTGGACTATAAAAATCTTTCACCTCTGGTGTAAAATGCCCCTTTTCATCAACTGGATTAACTAGCGGGATTCCATTATTTTTACATGTCCAATAATCGTCTTCTCCAAAAGCCGGTGCTGTATGAACAATACCCACACCTTCTTCTGCACCTACATAATCTGCTGAAACAACTCTAAAAGCACCTTTTTCTTTATAATTCAAAAAATAATTAAATATCGGTTTATACTCTTTTCCGACTAATTCACTTCCTTTGCATTCTTTTATAATATTAGGTTTATTTCCAAACACTTTTGAGTATGATGATAATGTATTCCTACAAGCAATATAAATCCCGTTTTCTGTATCTACATATGAATAGTCAAGATCTTTACCAACTGCTAGACATAAATTTGAGGGTAATGTCCATGGGGTTGTAGTCCATGCCAGAAAATATACCGTTTTATCATTTAATACTTCTTCTGTTTCAAATCTTACAAGCACCCATCTGTCCTGTCTCATTCTTGTTGAATCTGACTCTCTAGTATCCGATATAGACAAAGATGTTTCACAATGCATACAATATGGTGTAACCCTATAATCCTTATAAATAAGGCCTTTATCGTAGCATGTCTTAAATGCCCACATAACACTTTCCATGAAGTCTGGATTCATGGTTTTATAAGCACCATCATAATCAACCCATCGTGCCATTTGTTCAACGTATTCTTTCCATGATTCATTGTTTTGAGATACAAGCTCAAAGCATTTATCATTAAATACATCTATTCCTATACTATTTTCTATCTCATTTTTATCTTCAATTCCTAATTGAACTTCAACCTGATTTTCAATCGGTAAACCATGACAATCCCACCCCCAAACTCTTGGTACAGGATGTCCTTTCATAGTCCAATATCGTGCAATTAGATCCTTAATAAAAGAAACTAAAATCGTACCATGATGAGGCTTACCTGTGGGAAATGGTGGTCCATCATAAAACACTATTTCCTCTCCCCGTTTTTGGGTTATAGACTTTTGAAAAATTTGATTTTCTTTCCAGAACTTTAATATTTCTTCCTGCATTCCCTCCACATCTGGCTTTATTTGCAATTCATCAAATTTCATATAATTATTCCCCTTTAGCTGTATAATATTATAGTATAATAATGTAATAAAAAGGTATTTGCAAATAATAATGCCACTTTTAAATGTTTTTTGCAACCCCTAATTACCAAAAAATGCAGAATACTTTCCCAAAAGTTGCAGCGGGAAATTCCTCATTTTTGCATGTGCCTCCAGCGTAGTCTCTGCGCCAGAGAAATGTCGTTGCAGACATACTTTTGTTTTTAGTTACAGATATGTAATGCTGGTTTCATCGGTTCCGTTCGCTAACCGATGCATGCGGTCAGTTTGAGAATCCTTCTGCTGGGGATCTACACCTCCGCACATCCAGTTCACATATAAATCGTATGCAGGCTCACCTTCGAAACAACGTGATGTGTTATTGAAGATATCCTGCCGAAGACCTTCAGCCCATTCAGGTGGCAGATATTTAATGAGCGCCTGCCGCCAACGGACTAGCTCCTCATCCAGTTCGATGATGGTTTTGATCATCTCATCGGTAAGCTTAAGAAAATCATACACCGTAGGACAGTCATGGAGGCAGTCGGTCTGATCCTGAACATTGAAAACTTTATCTTCAGCCATCCTATGCACCTCCCTTCTGGGAAGTGAAAAGCTCGTTGATGCTTGATTCACGAAGGCGGTTGTTTTCACCAGGGAACAGAATCAAATGGCAGTGATGCATCAAACGCCCCACAAGTGCTGCCGTCATCTGCTCGTCATACAGGATATTTACCCATCTGGAGAATTCCAGATTTGTGTTCAGTATAATGACCTTCTTTTCATGAATCTCGGAAAGATAATCAAAGAGCAGTTGTGAACCGGTTCTGTTATAAGGAACATAGCCGAATTCATCCAGTATGATGATTTCCGCTTTATCCATCCTTTTGTGAAGCTGGGACAGTGTTCCATGTTCCTGTGCCTCGGAAAGCTGGTTGATTAGCGCCGCTGTACGGAAGAACTTTACCGGAATTCCTTTTTGGCAGGCTTCCATGCCAATGCAGATGGACAGCATCGTTTTCCCGGTTCCAGTGCTGCCATACATCACAAGGTTATTGCCTGAATGGTAGAAATCCAGTGCTTTGAGACTTTCGACAGTGACACCGGCAGGAAACTGTACCTCGCCCGGATCAAAGGATGTAAAACTGTGCTGCAGGGGAAAACCTGCCGTATTGATCAGCTTGGCAACCCTGGTCTCCCTGCGGTACCGTATTTCCTCTTTCAGGAGATGATACAGGTATTCCTGATGGCTTTCACCTGTCTGGATCATCGCATTCTCCACAAGATTGACTGACAGCCTCAACTGTTTACAGCAGGCTGCGATGGTGTCTTTGTAATCATCCATTTGCGGCACCTCCTTTCTCAAGAAGCCGGTCATAAGATGACAGATCCACAGGCATCTGCACAATCTTTGGAACACCGCCCTGCTGCGGAAGCGGCGGCAGCTCCGGGACATCCGCATAAAGCCGGCGGTACAGATTTTTCAGGCTGTCAGGATCTTTCACCTGATACAGCAGTGCCTGATTGACTGTCTGCAGGGCACTGTCAAAACCGGTACGGTTTGTCAGCTCTGCCAGTACTTTCAGGATGGTTCCGCGATCGGAGCTGCTGCAAAGCTTCATGTACCGCTGCATACTGTCCAGCATCATGTCAAACAGCCCGCTGTTGAACAGTGACCGTGGTTTTCTGGAGATAGCCGTAAGATATGGAAGCCATTCCATGCTGGACTGCTTCTGGCCACCGTAGAGACGTCTGTGAGTAACGATCAGATGCTGCTGCTTATCCATTACCTTTATCCAGGTCGCTGTGATTTTCAGCATCACTGTGGTTTCCGAGTGTTCCGGAGAAACAGAGTATTCGTGCTTTCCTGATTCCAGGGTGAAGCGTCCCCATTTATCGGTGACAACGGTCTCGTACCTTGCCGTATCAAAGGCAGCATCCGGTAGCGGAAGCAGTGCTTTATGGTCAGTGTCATAGCGTTCCAGAATCGTCTGGTCATAGTGATAGTGTTCTCGATCCATATCCGCATCAGCCTCGGCAAGCAGGCTTTGATTGAAATCATACAGACTGGTGAAATGCGGGACAGGAACCAGGAAGTTCCTTCTTGAATAACCAACCTTGTTTTCAACATTTCCCTTTTCCCAGCCGGATTCAGGATTCATAAACCGGTAGCTGAATCCATAGTGTTCACTGAACCGCAGGAACTTGTCAGTCAGCTCCCGGCCACCGTTTTTCAGGATTCTGGTGACAATGATTGAAGTGTTGTCAAACCAGATCTCGGTAGGAACACCGCCGACATGCTCAAAGATGGCAATCATGCTTTCCATGAAACACTCTGCATTTTCTCCATACATCAGCTGCGGATATCCGCCGTTACTGTATGGAAAAGAAAGTACAAGATATTTGCCATCATGGCATCTGCTGTTTTCATAGAACTGTGCAGCACCAAAGTCCGCCTGACCTTCTCTGGGATGATGGACAAGCGGTAAATAACCTTTTTTGTTATCAAGGTGCAGCTGTGACTTTCTGTAAGCCACATACTGTGCCACAAGCCTGTAAAAGCAGTCAAAGCCTTCGGCTTCCCTGCGTAGCCTGTGGAAGACTCTTTTGGCTGTATGACGCTGCTTGCGTGGAGCTTTTTTGTCTCCGGCGAGCCATTCGTCAATCAGCGGTTTATAATTGTCCAGTTTAGGACAGATATTTTCCGGATCCTTTACTTTGGGTTCCGAGGTATTAAAATCGGTCATGTCGATGTATTTACAGATGGTTTTTCGGTCATAACCGGTTTCAGCAATAATGGTAGGGATGTTTTTCCCTTGCTCGTAATAGAGCCTTCTGATAAAATGTACCTTGTCCATTGTAAGCATACTCCTTTCCTCCTTAAAATGTTGTCCGCAACGACATTTCAAGGATATACAAGATTCTGTATGCCTGCAATGGATGTTTTGATATTTCTCTAAACCTACAGTATCTGCTGGGGCCTTAGAGAAATACCAAACGCATCTGCAATAATAGGGAAATTCCTCATGCAACTTTCAGGATTGCCCTCTGCAATAGTTGGTATTTTAATTCTACAATAAACAACTTTTAAATACTAAAACGGTATAAAAAACAAATACCATGGTTTTCTCAAAGAAAAACACTCATTCCCCATTGTCTTCACTACTGAGCTTATGAGCAAGAAGTGTTCCTTATTGTTCTATGTATACATCGAATTAATGGCATCAATATATATCATTTAGATTTTATGTGCAGTTCCAATCTTAAAAGCGAACGATATGGCATTAAATATTATTCAAATCGCTTATCGTAAAATCCAATAAGATCAGATAGACATGAACTCCCTATCTTGCGCTTGTCGAACTTGCCACCTAACAAACCAATCTATGAGCTCTTATATACAATGACAACACTATTTCTTTATCGGCTATTGTTTATACTACTTATCATCAATACTCCATAAAATGAAAGCTTAATCACAACACCAAGATATTCTCATGTGATTTGTTACTATCATAAAATGGGCTTAAATAGACTTGAACTATTGACCTCACGCTTATCAGGCGTGCGCTCTAACCAACTGAGCTATAAGCCCTTATACAATGATATTACTTTTTCCTCTAGCAGGCTTTTGTTTTACATACTTCCTATTGCCAAATATCTACATAGTGAACGTAATAACGAAATCAAGGTGATTTTACTTGATTGGTTATTATCAATGGGCTTAAATAGACTTGAACTATCGACCTCACGCTTATCAGGCGTGCGCTCTAACCAACTGAGCTATAAGCCCTTATAC
>OGOZ01000152.1_pt1 | contig 46928 bp, 21 predicted proteins | sample 1552801 | NCBI WGS metagenome assembly OGOZ01 (sample SAMEA2580196, study PRJEB22360) | human gut metagenome | biome: human gut; feature: human-associated habitat; material: faeces | place: Denmark | collected 2008/2010 | reverse complement strand
CGACGTCAACAGCTGCCTCTGCTGCGGCGGGAGGCCCTGTGGGATGGGTTGTAGGGGCTGTAATTGCGTTGCTTGCAAACAAGAAAATACGGAATGGATTGTTTGTTATCATTCTTGTAGCTACAATGCTGCCGTTGGTTTTTTTGTCTTTAGGCGTTGGGCTTACCACTATGGTTTTTGATGATGAAAAAATGAAATCGTCAGATGAAACGGTGTTCCAAACCCAGTATGAGCTCTTGCATGAGGCAATAGAGCGGGGAGTCACCGCTGCTTTTGCCAAGGTGCAGCAGAAAATCATCGATGAAGCTATACGAGGCGGTTATGATGTGGATTTGACACTGGCAAACACTCAGTACGACGGCTCGCATACGCTCATGTATGACCCCTACTGGCTTATGGCGATATACAGTGTATTTCATAATCAGGAAGCGACTTTTGAAGATGGTCTTCGAGATTTGGAAAAGAGTCTGGCCGAAGCTGACCTGTGGGAGTACGAAAAGGTCGAGATGTCCGAGATGGTTACAAAACCATATCAGGACCCGACTGCCGCATGGGGAAATCCCAATGCCTTTGATGAGCAAGGGCGAATAAAAGCCTATGACGAAGAGAAGGAATTTCAAATGCCGCTTACAGACGCCTTTGGGAATCAAATTTATGATAGAGAGGGAAACGCTCTGTTTACGACTGTCAAGGCAGGCACCCCAGTGCGGACAAAATACCTCAAAGGCGCGATAACCGGATTTAAGCATGAGGAAGCAGAAAAGTCTCTCGGAGCAAAAAAGGAAGACTGGGATAAGTTCTATGATAAACCAATAAATGTACTTGGCAGCAATATCTTCGAGCAAGCCCTCAGTTGGCTGGTGTCCCCCGGTGACGTGAAAAAAGCTTATAAGGAAAAATACGGGAAAGACTACGTTATGGACGTCCCTTCACACGGGACATTCTTTACAAAAGTGTATGAAATCGCAACGGCAACCGAACAGGGGCTATACAACACGACCAATGGCATAGAAAACGATGATTATATAACCGGCAATGGAAATCGCACCTTTTACGATATGCATAATGTCAGCGACATTAAAGACGGAATAATGGCGCTGTACGAGGTGATAAGCAAAATAGAGATAAACAACATGGACGTAAAGGCCGACATAGAATCACTGTTGAGAGAGGAAAAATATGATTTTACCTCCTATCTCGCTCCCTTCAATCAATACGCACATGACATGTATTACCCGGAGATTGAAGCACTGAACGAAATTATTTCCGAGTGGAGCGATTATGATAGTGAAAACTCCTTTTCTATAGAGATGTCGACCATGAAGCGAATCGAAGACTTTTGCCTGAAATTTTATGACTCCACAACCCGACTGGATTTAAAGGAGGGCGAAAAGGCTGAAATATACGAAAACTGCCGCAAGGTGTTGCGGGGCATGCGGGATAATAGAGTAACCCTTCAGTTTACCATTGACGGTGAAGGTAACGTTGTTTCTACGACAGGCGGGGCGACGGGCTCGAACACCCCGGGCGGCGCGGCAATGAACGACGAATTCATGTCAAGGTATTTGGCTGAGTTGGAATCTTCGGAAGGTGGGGCCATTAGGAAAAAAATACTTGCCGTTGCTGCTAAATATGAGCAAATGTATACGGAATATAAATGGGGAGGTAAATCCCTTCCCGGCTTGGACTGCTCGGGTTTTACGGCCCTTGTCATGAGGGAAGTGTTTGGCGACAAAATGCCGTTTGGCGGAGCCTCATATGAGCAGGCCAAGTGGTGCTCAGCCCGCAACGCCTTTTTTACAGATAAAAGCATGCTGCAGCCCGGAGACCTTATTTTCTATCGCTTGAGTTCCCGTAACGACGATAAGGCGTTCAAAGTCACACATATCGCCATATACGTCGGAAGCATAGAACACAATCTCAAGTTTTCGGGGAAACCGCAGTATGTGCATAGCGGCACTGGCTCTATTACAAAGTTTTACGGCGAAATCGGACGCAACCGGCCTAAAGGCGGCGTGGGATACACTCCGTTTACATATAACGAGAGGGATATCGTTGGATTCGGGTCTCCTACCTCTGTCTACTTGGAAAAGTATGGAGCAATAAAGCCGGAAGACTTTGCGCTCACTGAGGCAGATAGTGCAAAAGCTGACGTTCCGGATAAGATAAAATCAATGGACAAAAACAAAGTGTTAACTCCAACAGACAAGTTTGACGGAGAACCGCTTGCGCAGCGCGAGATGAAATACTATTATTACTGTTCATGCGAAAAATGCCGAAAGAAGGGTTCCGGCACCAACACAAAGAGAAAGACGGGCACGGTGGCGTTGTCGCGTGACGCATTGGTAGACATAGGAGAAAAGGCGGGGCGCGGCGAACTGGATAGCGGCTGGAGAACGAATATCGACCCGGCTAAAACTGTGGTTGAAATCGACGGCGTCTTGTACCGTGTCGAAGAATATGCCGAGGGTCCGCACAAGGCGGACGCGAATTATATTGGCATTTATACGGACGACCACGAAAAGGCCATAACCAATAACTACTATGAGGAAGGCAAGAAAACAAAGCAGGTCACGTTCTATACCTACGGAATAGATAAATCCGAAAAAAACTACAAGGACGCAACGGCCAGCTGCGGCAGCACCTGAGGCACCACTTTCGGACCTTAGATTAGGTCGAATTAGAGCGCTATTTTGGAGGATAAGCTGCGGAGAGCGCTGACGATTGCCGAGACAACAGAACAAAAAGGAGATGTATAACAGTGCAATATTATATCCCAAGGAATTACACAAACGCAGGAAAATTCCTCAACGGCATGGTAGGACTCCGAAACGGAATTGAGGCGGGGATATTAGGATACGGTGCGTATTTGATGTTAAAGGTATTTCTAATTACCGCAGACACGACAGTTAAGCTGGTGGCCTACCCTGTTGTGATACTGCCGCTGGTCATCTTTGCCGCTATCGGCGTAGGCGGCGATAGTTTAACACAGAGGCTTAGATTGATAGTGATTTGGGCGCGAAGGAAACGACAGACAAAATACCATAGATAAGGATAGGTGTTATGGGAAAAAATAGAAAAAGAAACGCAAAGAAAAATGGAAGTCTATACACCCAAGACCTCGTACCCATAAGGAAGATTGAGCAGGGAGTGGTAGAATACAAAGATGGTTCCTACGCCAAGGTCGTTGAAGTGGAACCGATAAACTTCACGTTGCGCAGCTACGCTGAGCAGGAAGACATACTGTACTCCTTTATGGCGTATCTTAAGGTGTGCCCTCCTGTAATACGGTTTAAAAGCATAACGAGAAGAGCCGATATCGACGCCCATATCAATAAGATATATGAGGGACTTAAAGATGAGCCGGATTCGAGGCCCCATGAATTGGCGAGCGCGTACGCACAGCTGCTGCGCCAGCTTGGGTCAAGAGAAGCGCTTACTCGACGGTTTTTCACAATAATCCCCTATTTTGGGCCCAAAGTTCCCATAGGAGAAGTAGCGGTAAGACTGGAGAACGATGTTACTACTCTCAGAAGCTTCCTCAGCCAGTGCGGCAACAATTTAAAGTCCTCAGAGACCCCCAACATGAACGCGATGGAGCTGTTCTATGTGCAGTTCAATCCTGCCTCGTCTATTGCCGAGCCGGTAATGTCTCGCATAAACAAGGTAGGCTTTGATGTCTGCGCAAAGGCGAACATAGACTTGTCTAAAATGAAAAAGCCGCCTCAGATTCCCCCCTCCATGTTTGTCGCGCCTCGCGGGGTGGATTTTACCCATCCAGACTACTATATCATGGATGGCATGTATTATACGCACATGTATATTACGGCGGACGGCTATCCCAATAAGGTGTATGGAGGCTGGCTGAGCAGCATAGTGAACGCCGGCGACGGTATTGAGGTGGATGTTCAGCTTGAACGCAAGGACCGTGGAAAAACGCTGGAAGATGTGTCGAGGCGCATGCGCATGAACAAGAGCCGGCTTAAGGGCATCGATGACTCTCGGACCGATTTTGAGGACTTGGCGAGCACTGTTGCTTCGTGTTCCTTTATCAAAGCTTCGTTACAGCAGAACAACGAAGACCTCTATTACATGTACGTCCTTATAACAGTTTCCGACAGGACATATAAGGGGCTGCAGTACAAAACCAAGCAGCTCAGTACAATTTTAAAAGGAGCGGACATACAGGTGAGCTCGTGCAAATGGGAACAGGAGGAAGCCCTACAGACATGTCTCCCCACTACTTATATAAATAAATCTATCAAGCGCAAGGCAGGAAGGAACGTGACCACCAGCGGAGCTTCGTCGAGCTACATTTTCTCCTCCTTCGAAATGACCGATGAGAACGGAGTGTTGATGGGACTGAATAAACAGAATTCTACGCTGTGCATCTTAGACCTGTTCAACTCAAGGATTTACAAGAATGCAAACATGGTCATCATAGGCACGTCTGGCTCCGGCAAGACCTTTACGATGCAGCTTATGGCACTGCGTATGCGCCTGCTTGGGATACAATCCTTCATCGTAGCGCCCTTTAAAGGACATGAATTTAAGCGCGCCTGCATCAATATCGGCGGCCAGTATGTAAAAATATCCCCTGCCTCCTCCAATTGTATCAATTTGCTGGAGATTCGCCCGATAGACGTGGCAGATGAGGAGTATTTCGAGTATGGCTCTTTTGACCCGAATCAAGACACATATCTTGCGAAAAAAACACAGCAGGTAAAAGCGTTCTTCTCTCTTCTACTTCCCACTATAACCAACCTCGAAGAAACCGTTCTGGACGAAGCGATAATCGAGTGCTATAGAAGAAAGGGCATTACTCATGACAACGAGTCCATCTTCATCCCCGGAACAAGAAAGACCAAGCCTATGCCTATATTGGGAGACCTTTACGAAGTCCTTAGTGAGAAGCCGGAGGCTTGCAACCTCGCTACGATTATAAGAACCTTCGTTTCGGGGTCGGCACAGAGCTTTAATCAGCAGACCAATGTAGACCTTGACAACAAATATATCGTTATCGATATTTCCGAGTTGTCCGGCAAACTGCTCCCAGTTGGCATGTTCATTGCATTGGACTTTGTATGGGATAAAGTCATGGCGGACCGCACTCAGAAAAAAGCTATTTTTATAGATGAGGTCTGGAAATTGATTGGCGGAAGTTCGAATCAGTATGCGGCTGACTTTGTGCTGCAGATATTTAAAATAATACGAGGATATGGCGGCGCCGCTATTACGGCTACCCAGGACTTGCACGATTTTTTTACGCTGCAGGATGGTAAATTTGGTGCAGGTATAGTAAACAATGCGAAGACAAAACTCGTATTAGACCTGGAACCGGACGAAGCCGATTACGTCAAAAATGCATTCAAATTATCCGATACGGAAATCCGCAGGATACGCGGGTCGGAACGCGGCGAAGGGCTTATAATTTCAAACTCAAACAAGGTTACGGTCAAAATCATTCCAAGCCCACTTGAGCAGGAACTTATAACTACAGACCGTGCCGAAAACGAAGCTATTGCAAAGCGCAAAAAAGCAGAGTTTGAAGCACTGAAGCGTCAACGTGAACAGGCAGCTGCTGACCAGATGGAGTAGTACACATGTCATTTTGCGCTAAGTGCATATAAAACCGAATAAATTATATTTAATAGCACATAAAACACATATAAACGCGATTTAGTAGACTATAAAACACTAATATTTGAATTGGATTGCAGATTATGGCTCGCGGCGGAAAATAATGGTTTTATAGTCACTAAAACGGCAATGATTAAATATAATGTACACTAAAAAGAAGTGAAGCGCAATAATATGTACACTTATAAGGGAATAATGCTTGCGCTGCTGTGCGCAACGGTTTGCAGTATATTATGCCGTAATAATACCGCGAGAAATGCGCTGAGTTGCAGAGAATATATACAGAAAGGACATTGAAAAACATGCGGAATCCATTGACGGAAAATGAAATGCATCTGCGTAGCTTGGTCGAAATGTTCGCTCCGTGTACCTGGGAGCAGTTTAAGGCTGCGGCAAAGAGAGCCCTTCCACAGCTTTCCGAAAGAGAGATACTCGAAGGAATGAAAACCCTCTATCAAGGTAAACAAGGGTTCTTCCTCAGTGATAACATTGTGCGTCTGTCGCCGTATGATGCACAAGCTGGCCCCGATTTTACAGCTGTCCGCAGCAGAGCTGTATGGACCGCGATCGCGTATTTGACCCCAGAAACATACCCGCATATGTACCGCATCTTTGACAGGGGCGCCGACCCTGTTTGTTACTATTCTTTTATGCACATCAGGCGTTTTTCTAATGATGACGGCACCGAAACAACGGTAAAAATCGACTACGATATCGTTAGCGTTAAGCAGGACGATGTGGCTTTGGCTAACCATTATGTATCGGTGGTATGCCGTGACAGATTCGCGGAGCACCGCCGCTTTGTATACTGTCTCTCGTCCTTTGAGGAAGCCGAAAAATACATAATGCCTCAGGGACACAAGTGTTACTTTGCCGTAGTTACGGGTAACGAGGTCAGCGATGACTTAGAGCCGCCGGTCGCTTTCTTCGAGTGGGGGCTTGAATCGTGATTTCGGAAGTAAAAAAGACGCTGGAATCCGCCCGTGCCGCCATGATATGTGCCGAGAAGCATATTGGAACGGCTATGCTGTGTGAAGGAACGGAGCAGGATAACATTTTGGCTGCATATGACAAAATGGAAACGGCGATACTGCTGCTGAGAGATGCGCTGTTGTATTATCTGCCCATTCATACAAACAACATTACGACTAATCACATGAATGCCGGGTTTCCTTCGTTCACAGTGTCTGCTCGGCGCACTTCATATGGTTTCAAATTCGATGCGCCATGTGTGCTTAAAAGGCGGAACAAGAGAGCCAGACATTTCTATCGCGCTGCATTCAGCGCAGCGATGAGACGTCTCATATCCGCAACTTCTTCTCTTGAAATCGAGCATATTACCAGAGCTATTATAGTGTTTGAACAGGCGTGTAAAGCCGGGCAAGCCGCAGGCGTAGATGCAGATAATATCGAGGTGAGTGCTATTGTAAACGTGCTCTGCGAATACTTCATTGTGGACGATAACCCTTTAAATTGTCAGATGATATTTACAGCACATATGGCAGAACAGAGCGGCTTGAGCATACATGTGATTGATGTAAACAGATGGAGCGAAGCACAAAAAATACTGCAAAAATTGCTGAACAAAGTTGACTGAACAACGCGCCTATTTTGTGGTATAATCCATACACAGTTATCCCTATTATTTTTGGGGCAGTTACCCCTCATATTTTTCTACGTGTTTCCCGCTTTTTTTATAAGGGATAACTGAACCCCCATGAAAGCCGATAAATCCGAGGACACCGCCAGAAAACGGCACCGCCGCCGCCCGAGCCATGGGAGGTAGCAGTTCCTTTTCGGCCTTGGCTGTACGGCCCTGGGGGTTGGGTTTAATCGGCGTGTGAGAGGAAGGTGCTTAGAGTCGTGAAAAAGCCGAAATACGGAACAAGGCCAGACATAACGTTGCAGATAATGTTGATGGCGGGAGAACTCCCACGGTCTCTCTACCCCGTCATACAATATCCATCAACGAACATAAGCACAATATACAACCTGTTCGGGCGTTTCGAGGGGTTGGTGAGGCTTTGGACGGATGAGAATAACCCCGGCGAAAAAGCCTGGAGGTTAGATGCTTCGAATCAGAACTTGGCTTTTATCGAAAAAGCATACGGCCGGGATTTGATAGAAGAGGCAATAAGTGCTACTTCGGGATTTAGTTATAAAAAGTGGGGGATACAGCGACGGCAGAGAACAGCTGAAACGATGTTTATGGCCCATCACGCAGGGTATCCCGTAGTGATGTATCGCGCAGCGGGAGAAAAGAGCTTGAGGGAAAAGGCTGGCGATATGTGGTTCAGCAGTCGTTTTATAAAAGGCGACTACGGCAATGGTGTTGCAAACATGAAATACTGGCGGTTCACAGGCATGATAACGCGAGCCGGCACCCCATACGTCCTCTACTCTACCGGTGATGCTCTTATGAAATGGTCAGCCGAATCCGAACTGCGATGCTCAAACGTTTTGATGAGGGCCGCGAAGCGGTACGACATACATTGCAGCGGGAATCCTAACGACAAAATAGACGACGCCATAGTGTTCGGGTATGGGGAGACAGATATCCCCTATAAGTATCTTACAGAGAGGAAGAACCATACGCTGCTTACGCTGCGAAGCGGTCTTCGGTGCTACCGAAACCTATACTATGTTCCAATGAATGCTAACGGTATTCGACAGCTTCAAATTCAGCTGGAACCTGACTGGCGAATGGCGATGACCATGGGTTTTAAAAACCTGTCTGCTGTACATAGCCGCGAAGCCTGCGGTTACGATGCTGTCGATGCGGAGGGTCGCAAGGTTTTTTATTTCACGGATGGGAATCTTAATGCTTACGGACGATATATGAACCTTACTATCGACGATTCCGAAAGACACATTGTCGTCTGGTCATGGCAAGGTCCGCTCATGAATCGATTATTAGATAAGCGTAGCATACGCGTCACGATGATAGACATGGACCTATGGTCCGAGTTTTAAGACCGGAAAGAGGGGTGAATACAAATCGGGAGCGACAACTGAATAACCCACTTCAAATCCACTCATCAGAGTGGATTTATTATATTCCTGCAACATAGGCTGATTTGCTATGTCTCCCCTACCCCGCTCTTGCAGGAGAATTGTATTGAGAGGTGATTAAAGAATGGCAATAAACCCAATGCAAAGCGAAAAGGAAGCACGGAGTGCATTGTTCAAAAAAATATTGATGTGCGTAGGTGTCGGAATTGTGGCATTGGTTCTGGCGGGATACGTCGCTCAGTCAATGGGATACCTCATGTCTCTTGGAAACTCATGGAATCGTAAAGAGTTCACATTAAACCCGTTTAAGAGCCTCATATACTGTGTGAGCACGAAATACGGCTGGATATCAATAGCGTTGCTTATTTTTGTTGCAACGGCAGTCGTGGTATACCTACGTCACTACGACAAGTTCTATGGCAGAGATAATGACGCACGCGGATTTAAGCGCAGCAGTAAAGGCACATACGGTACGGCGTCGTTAATGGATAAGAACGATATCAAGAGGATTATGAGTGTAAAGCCCATAGAGGATACATACGGAACCATATTGGGGACTCTCGGAAAGAAAGAGATAGTCAGCGTACCGACAAATCAAAAAGGCATTCAACTGAACCCGCATGTCGCGGTATATGGCGCTTCCGGCTCTGGCAAATCATGGTCCTTCGTCCGTCCACAGATATTCCAATGCGCGAAGCGTCGCGAGAGCATTATCGTAACCGACAGCAAAGGAGAAATGTATCGGGACACTTCGATTCTGCTGCGCAAGATGGGTTACAACGTCAAGGTGTTCAATCTGGTAAACCCCGACAACAGTGATGCGTGGAATTGCTTCGGAGATATGACGGGCACGGAGGATTACCTCTTTATGTGCCAGCAGTTGGCCGAAAGCGTAGTTAAAAATACGCAAGTCGGAGGCAAGCCGGGTCTGTTTGATGCGCAGATACAGTCACTGCTTACAAGCTTGGCCTTGTATGTGCTTCTGGATAGGAATAGAGCTCCCGAAGACAAGAGCCTTGGCGCTATCTACCGCCTGCTAACCAGTAAAACGTCAGAGGAGTTGGAGAATCTGGTCAACAGCGCTAACATCGAATGGCAGATAGAAAATAGAGGAGAAGAACATCCCTGCAGAGCTCCGTTCCAACCCTTTATCGAAGCATCGCCAAACGCGAAAGCAAACATAAAGAGTAGTCTTGGAAGTAAGCTTCAGCTGCTGCAGAACCCGCGCATAGATAACATAACCAAATACAATGAGATATCTCTTACTCGCCCAGGCAAGGAACCCTGCGCATATTTCGTACTGATGTCGGACCAAGACAACACAATGAACTTCCTAAGCGCATTATTCTTCAACTTTCTGTTCATCCGTCTGGTGCGATACGCAGATTCTACTCCAAACGGCATGTGTCAGGTCCCGGTCAACTTCATACTCGACGAATTCGTCAACATCGGACAGATACCGGATTTCACGAAGAAATTGAGTACGGTGCGCAGCCGTGGATTGAGTGTATCGTGCATCTTCCAGAACATATCTCAACTTGAAACTCAATACACCCAGGATGGCGCGACTATCATTCTCGGCAACTGCGACACCCAACTGGTTTTAGGCGTATCGGCAGACCCCAAAACCGCCAAACTCGTGACTGACCTGTGCGGCACAATGACAGTAAACGTCAATTCTACGCGCTTCGCGCAGCATTCGATGCAGGTGGCTGAGATAATTCCTGCCTACCAGACTACAGAAGGACTCGGTAAGCGAGACGTATTTACCCCTGACGAGGTAAGAAGGCTCAGCAAAAACAGCGTAATAGTCATTGTACGAGGACAGAACCCTTTCGTTTGCGACAAGTACGACTACACAAAGCATCCGTACGCAAGGCAACTTGTCCGCGCCAGCCCTGTTAAGCATATACCTGTGTGGCGGCGGCGGGATATGGAGCGAAGGGAAGAGGCTAATAAGCATATGTGCCAAGCCGGGGCGGGACGCCGTCCTCCTGTGGACAATTCCTTTGGTGCGCCAGGCGGAACAGAGCCCGATGCCATGAGTATTCCCACACTTGCCTTTGATGACTCTCACATAAACAAAAACGCACGGGAGAACAAAAGTCGCGCTGCCCCATCTTCCGGTTCGGCGCACAGCTACGGCAACGGTAACGGCAAGCCCTCTCCCCCATCCTCTGCTGCACGGGAACAGCGCACGCCGAGTAATTTTTTCGATACAAAAGAGACGGATTCGCTGGTGAAGGCCAATCCTCTTCCTGAGAGCGTTAACCCCAGCACCAACACGAACCAGCCGGGTCCCGATATGCGTTCACAGGATGTAAGACCACATAGAGCCAAACTGTCAGAGATAAAGCCATCCGATGGCTACTGAGCATAGCAGCTAAGCTTCAAGTTCAAAAGGGCAGAAAGCTGCTTTTTTTATATTTTATATAAAAAACACAAAAAAACTTAAAGGAGAAAGACAATGCCTAAGAAGAAAATCGAAGAAGTAACCGTAGAGGAGAAAGTGCAGGACCTGGGCAGCGGCGTTATTCAGGAGGCCCCCGGCAGTTATGAAGATAAGATAATTTCGATTGACGGCAGTCTGCAGGCGACGACTGTTGAGAGCGAAGAGTGGGCAGATGCACGCCTGCTCAATGAGAGCTTTAGAGGCAGCAAGCTCCTGACCGGTGTTATCTCCGGTACGGAAACCAAAACCACGGACGGCCAGTCGGCGGTGCTGGCTGTTATTTCTTTCGGCAATAACACGCACCGGGTATACGTTCCTGCCACAGAAATGTTCCCCGTAGTCAAGGAGATACGGGACCGCTCCCCTGAGGAAGCGGCAATCATACAGCTCCGCCGTTGCCTCGGAGCCGAGATAGATTTTATGGTCACTAAGCCGCTGATTGAGGAGGATAACATCGCCATCGCAAGTCGCGTCGAGGCCATGCGTGCCAAAATGCTCGAAAACTACTTTGCGGTCAACAGGTGGGGAACCCCCGTCAATAGAGGCAGGGTGCTTGAGCCCGGGATGCGCGTAGAGGCTCGTGTCATGACTGTGCAGAACACCTACATTACCTGTGAGGTCATGGGCGTGGATACCGATATCCCCCTATTAGAGTTGTCATATACCCGTATGCAGGACCCGCACATCAAGTACAGCGTCGGACAGCGTGTGGCGGTCCGCATTAAGGAGCTGGAGAAAGACCCTGAAAAGGGCACGGTAAACCTCGTCTGCAGCATCAAGGACGCTCGGCCCAACCCCATGCGGCGGAATATACACAAGTACAAGGAGAAGGACATTTTCTCCGGCACGGTTGCCGGCCTCACCCGCTCCAGGATTTATGTGACTCTCCCTGATGAGACCACCGTATCCTGCAGATACCCCCAGCGCGAGCAGGTTCCGCTTCGCGGAGACCGTGTTAGCGTGAAGATAATGAAAATCTACCCTGACACCCTCAAGATTGACGGCCTGATAGTAAAAGGCAGTTATTGATTAGCGTTCACTCCCCCATCATTTCGCAGGCCGGGCAGAGCATATTACCTCCCGTTCGGCTCGGCCTGCGGTTAAATACTCCTTAACGAAAGGACTTAGAATCATGGAAATTAAGCCCGGCCAACATAAATGGTACAAGGAATACGATAGAGTTTGGGCGAACAAGAATGGCTACTTCCATGACGGACGTGACGTATCATGGATTGAAAACAACGATGCGATAGTCAGTATAACCGATATCTACGGCAGTAACGGCATGGGAGCTACATGGAGCGTTCTTTATCTGTGCCCGGTGTATGCACAGCGCCCGCCGATGATAGACCTGCGCAATCTCCTGCTCCTTAACGACGGCAACGGCATGCAGTACAGCGTGTATGAAATAGAGAAAGACACCTATGCCCTTTGGGGACGGATTAACGTCACGGTTGACGATAATGATACTGCCGAAACGGTGCAGATAGCCATAAACCGCATCATCCGAACTGCCGAAGATACCTGCAACGGCATCATATCGCAGCTGTCGCGCATGAATATCGCCATTAGCAAGGGTGATATCATGAATGCGCTTCGTGCGGTCCACCTGAATCCCGATATTATCCCCTGTAGCTGAGAGACGGGTGGGTATAACACATGGCAACGAACAATGATTGCAAAAAATACGATTAGAACAAGGAGAACGTCAAATGCCACGGAAAAAGTCACAGCCGCCGGCTGCAGAAACCAACGGAGTGAACAGCGGCGCATTGGAAATGGTTTCGTTTACTGTTACTGTAGATACGGACACGGAAGCAGGGAGGCGCATAATTGCTGCACTGAGAAATAACCCGGACCCCGGAGCGCTGATTCTTGCAGGTCTCGATGCAGCCCCCTCCCCTACCCCGCCTTCGCCGGATACTTCGATTAAGGAGTTGGTCGATGCGCTGCGGGTATTCATATCCGACTGCATACGCGAGTCCATAACGACACTGTACGCAGAACGAGACGCTGCTGAAAACGCTGAAATAGCCGAATCATACAGAAAAAGAGACGACGATATGGTTCGAATAGAAGATGCCAACAAGGCTGCAGTTGAAGCTATGGTAACATACCAGGACGAAGGTGAAATGGAAACGGTCGCTAAGGCGCAAGGGCTGCGCCGCGTCAGTCACAAAGAATAGCGATTACGACTCGCGAAAGGGTCTTATTTATGAAAAAGCTGCTGCTCAGTGTACTGCTTGGTATAAGCCTGGCGATATTGATTTCCCATTGCGGGATGAACTCAAGCGTATCTTCGCCGCACCGGCGTATGGGCGACGAACTGGAAATAGCCGAGCGGATGTTTTAAAATCGCAGTTCCAATACAACACTGCGGACTGCGCTGCAAATACACAGATTACCAACAGGGAGAATAGTGAAAGGAGAGTCGGTGGGACCGGCGAATAACGGAATGGCAAGATACTGTAAAGAATGTGAAAATGAGATACCCGCAGGATACGACATATGCCCCACCTGCGGTGCGTTGGTCGACGGAACGGGCAATTATTACGATGAGGTAGACGACGAGGAAGGCATCGGCAACAAGAGGTTTGGCTTTAATCTGCGCAAACTCAAGCAGCAGCGCGAACGGCGTTCCGCTTATCAGGATGAAGATGTAACAGACGAAAAAGCCAGAGGCGGCCGCACGGACGATACGCAGTTACGGTCTGCGGGCGGCGATAGCGGCACTGTCGGTGTAGGCCAGTGGCTGATAACGCTGCTGCTGTTGTGTATCCCTTTGGTAAACATAATCCTGATTATCAAGTGGGCGGTCGACAAGACTACGTTGCCCAGCAAGAAAAATTTTGCGAGAGCGCAGCTCGTGATGATTGTTTTGAGTATGATGCTATCCATACTGTTCATGGCCATAATGGGCAGCGTTGTGGCCTCTGCGCTGAAGGGCTTGCTCGGGAGCGCTGACGGTTCGCTTGCCGGCCTCTTTAGCGGCACATCACGGGGAGAAGAACTCACGGCCCCATCCAGCACTATGGAAGACCTCTTCAACACCGGCGAGGAACAGACGCCAACTGATACAATGAACGGAGATTCCAGCACAGCCCCCAATGCTCTGGGTCAGTCAGAGACCGTGTCGGGAGCTCAGCAGGGCGGCGATGTGGAATACGGCGATGGAGTGACCCTCAACGGCAACGTATCCATTGGCAACGGCGACCAGTATTCGGCCGGCGAAGGCAGCCATAATGCAGGCACATCGTCCAATATCAATCCCGCTGCTACGCAGAGCGTCGGATACGATGAAGTAATACAAAAACTCACGGATACAGGGGTATCCGTGATGCAGCCCATAGATTCTAACCTTCAGGCGTCTACCGGCGTGGCGGTCAGGATGACTGTTAACAACCAGATGTACTTTGTGTTCGGAATGAAGATTCAGAACAAGGGTGCTGAGCCCATGACCCCCTCTACCACCCTGTTCGTCAACGCTACTCAAAACGGTACATCGCTCGTCATGGACAACTCGGTACTCAAGAGCGAAGACGCGAATGCCGTTTCGACGGCTATACCCGCAGGCAGCGAGGCCACCGTTTTCTACAGCTTTGTGGTTTCAAGCCCGGATGCAGATATACAGGTCAGCGTTGAGAGCTGGGACTTCGACAGCAAGGTCATCATCCAAAACTATCCCCGCTGATGTGACGTCCTTACAGGGAGGCGAGGTGATTTGATTGGACAAAAAGAAACTTGAAGAGATGAACGCTTCCTGCACGGACAGGACAGAAACGGAGCAGGAGCTCCAGACCGCCTTCACAGAGCACCTCATGCTCTCCGGCACGGTAATTGGAACCAGGGAAGACCGGGTTTCCGGAGCCCTGTTCGCCCGGGTACGGTATAAGGACAAGATGGTATCCATACCGGCATCCGAGTTATCCCTATATGCACTCACGCTGCGCGACAGTGAGCGTTCGAATTTTGAAAGAGGTCTCGCTCGCCGATGTGCGGGCGCCGATGTGGATTTTTATGTGACCTATGTGGACGATGATACGGGCGAGGTATTTGGGAGCAGGGCTGCAGCTTTGAAAACCAACATTTACCGCTATTACCTCGGCATAGGCGCCACGGGCGGATATGTGGAGGAGAAGGACCGTGTCAGGCCGGGGTTGACGATAGACGGAAAGGTGCTTGTGGTAAATGCAAAATCCCTGGTTCTCGAAATCCGGGGTGCAGACGTGCTTATCCCTGCGCGGGAGCTTATGTACATACGGCATCCTACCATATACGAGTTCTTCCAGCCGGGACAGCGACTCAATGCGGTCATAACCAACGTCATTTGCGACACGAGCCCTGAGCACGTTATGGTGGTTGCCAGCGTGAAAGCGGCGACCCCCAACCCCAAACGGTATAAGATTCGGGATTATACCCCCGGCGATATGGTGACGGGGCGCGTATTGAAAGTCGGAGCCCGAATGGTCTTCGCACTCATAGACAAGGACGTTGATGTGGCATGTCCCATCCCTGTGGGCGTAGAGCCGCTGGCGGTGGGCGACGCTATCGTCCTGCGTATAAGCGAAGTGAACGAATCGCAGCTTCGCATATATGGCGACATACTTAAACGGGATAAGGCGTTTATCCGCCTCTGATTCCGATAACGAAAGTCGAGCGCGGCACATCGCAAGACCCAAATGCCGCATTCACCTCCTTTTATGAGAGAAGCACGGCTCCTCTTTTTTTTATACATGCGACACACAAAGAACAATACAGACAGAGAAAGGAAATCTTATGAATTACTTAAAACGCGCATTTGCAATTTTCCTTGCACTCGCTCTGTGTACGAGCAGTCTTGCTATAGCCTTCGCCGCAACTACTGCCGTACCCGTTACCTTCAATCGCAGAACCGTAATGGGCGAAAAGTGCCACGAGCGTATAGTGACCGTAGAGGCTACAGGGTCATGGTCGGGTATATCAGCTCAGTTCGAGAATGGCAAAGACGGGCTGGTAACGCTACTGGAAAGGACGCCTGAAGAAGCCAACCTTATCATAACCCCAAAGACCGAGGGACTTACATTCAACAAGGAAAAAGGTGTTCTGGAGTACGCTTTAGACGAGGGGCGCTTTACTCTGGACGACGACAGGGATATATTCCGCGCTTCCTACAGCTATTCAGTGCGATTCGATTGTGCGGCAGGAAAGATTGACGGCAATGGACTAACCATCAATTACGGGGCCCTGTCGGCCACCATAGGCGATGCGGCAGAGGTTATTCCCAATACTGTTGCGGCGAACGGCTCCATATCCAGCGATAAGCTGGATGGCCACGACGACCTGGCAATAAAAATAACCGGCGCTGACAACGTAAGGGTCGGAGGCCAGTACGAGGTAGAGCTCGTTCAGGGCGCCAGCGAAGGCGCGCTGGACCTGACTTGGAAACGGAACGGCAAGCCGTTCAGTCCGGGCGGTGCAAAATTCACCGAAACCGTCACTCAAACCTTGATTGACGATGCCGTTGATGGTAAGATTACTTACGAAGTAACGGGCATTTGCGGCAAGTGTCAGGAGGTAAAGACCGCGTCAGGTAGCGTTCCTGTCAGCACCACGGCGGTGGTAAAGCTGGATTATGTGGATGAGAAGGGCAACGATATCAGCTCCGTGTTCTCGCCTAAGCCCGCGATAGAGATGACCGGCGCCCCCAGGAGCGAGGCGACTATCGTTACTCCCACCACCGACAGATACCAGTTTAAGGCGTACGTCCTGTCCACCACCGAGGGCGCCGAGCCTTCCGGCTATCTGGACAGCGTTACCGACAACACTGTCACCTTTGGTGTGGGCAACGCCAGCCATATTCTAATCACATATCACGCCAAGGCCGACGTCAACGTAAAGTATGTGGATGTAAACGGACGCGACCTCTATGCTGCGGGCATATTCCCGGCGGATGTGAAAAACGTCATTTCCGGCTTGCGCGGCAATGATTTTGAGCTGCCCGTCCCCATGCTCGCCAACTACACCTTTAAGGAACTGAAGGTGGAAACGGCGCAGGGCAAGACGGAATCCGTAACCGGCTTCGACGCCGCCACCCGCAAAGGCAAGTTCAATATAGGCAAGGATACTACCATATCGGTAATCTACATGCCAAACACCCATGTACTCGCCATTACCGACCCTGCCGGCAAGGCACTGCCCGGCGGTACTATCAAGGTTTACAATAAAAATTCCGTTGTCGTGCCCACGCCTACCCCCTTCCTTAACCTGAGCTTGGCTACACCCGGTGTGACCGTTACCGGCAGCGAGCTGTATTCCGGCACCGCCGACGCTAACGGCAGGTTCGCGCTCCCCGTACTGCCGGAGGGCAATTACGTAGTTCTTCAGCAGACGGCGGCAAACGGTTATTATGTTACCTCCGAAAACTGGAACTTCGCCATAGACAAGGCCAACGCTATCACCGGCACTACTACAGTTAAGAACTACCAGGTCATAAAGACCGTCCAGTGCGTAGCTGCATCTACGAACAGCGTCATAAAGAACGCCACAATAGGCGTATACGACTCCGCTAACAAGCTGATAACTTCCGGCACTACAGACTATAACGGCAAGGTGCAGTTCTGGCTCCAGGCTCCCGGACAGTACACCATAAAGCAGACCAAGGTGGACGCCCCGTACACCCTATCCAGCGAGGTAATAAACGTCAAGGTCGCCAACACCGACAAGGACACCGGCAACAACCTCTACACCATACGGAACACCGTGCCCGTACAAACCGGCGCGGCCGAACTCGACTCTCGTTTAGTCATAGCATTCGTGGTCTCCACGGCCCTGATTGCCGGCGGCGTATTCATAGTCAAGCGCTTCGAGCTTGACCGCTGACCCCACTTTAGTACGCTCTGAGGCGCAGATGCCCGTCTGTGCCTTCTGCGTAGCACCCCCAGTACCCTCCTGGGCGTGTATCCTGACCGTCGTTTACGGCGGTCAGGAATTGTTTTGTGCTATCGAGAATTTCCTCGCCATATTTGATTGATATAACAAATTCACACGAACCAGACGCCGCCCTACGGAGGTGCAGCCCCACAATACATATCAAATCGCTATTCGTTTAGAGTCGGAAGAGTATACTGTTCATGCGTAAAAAAGAGAGAGGTGTTGAATAATGTATTCGTCGCGGCGATACAGGCCCTTTACAACAACGCGAAGAAACTGGCGTTCCCTGCGCCTCATGCGGGCGCATTTGCTGAATTGGCAGCGAAGGCGGCGCTGGCGCCGCCGCAGATACCGCTACGAAAGCGAGCGGGATTGACCGGGCAATAAAAAAAGAATAAGATTTTTATAAAAAGTAAACAAATATAGTTGACATATAAAGGATGGGTAGATTATAATAAAAGTGAGAAAAACGACGGGCAGCAACGCTGCGCCGTTGTTTATACAAGGCCGAAATTACGGCCGATGCACTTGATAATCCATGAGGGAGGTAGTTTGTTCTATGAAGCGTATCGTATCCCTTCTGCTGGTAAGCCTGCTGGTACTTATGCTCGCCGCTACGGCGTGCAATAAAGAGACTGTCAACGTTACCGCAAAGGAGGAAGCCTCTGCAGAAGACGTAGAGGAAAAGATGGGGGATGCCGATGAAGGCGAGGTTCCCGCAGTGAACGGCGAGACAAGCCCCGCGCCCGGAGAGACGGCCGAGGGCAAGGCGGCTGAGGACAAGGATGAGGCCCAGGCCGACAAGGAGGAGCAGGCGGAAACCGCAAAGCCTGCAGATAAGAAGAAGGATAACACCGGAGCGGAGCAGAAAAAGGACGGGCCCGCAGCGACTAAAAAGCCAGACGCCGCTCCTGCAAAGGATAACGGTAAGAAGGACGCGCAGCAGGCGCAGGGCGGCGGCAGGTTCGTCGACGGCACATCTGCCGGAAGTATAAAGATACAGCCCAGCGCTACCGCAACCCCTGCCCCCAAGGACACGGGCAGGACGACGGTAAAGGAAAACGTCGCTGCCATAGAACAGCCTGCGGAATACGCCAAGCTGGGCGCCGCTACCGGATATATCCGCTCGACCGGCAATTTGGCTATCCGCACCGGTCCCGGCGCCAAGTATACACAGATAGGCACCGCCACCAGGGATGTGGTGTTCAGGGCGTATACAGTGAAGGATGGTTGGACTCAGGTGAACCTCGGCGACGGCATAACGGGCTGGATATCCAACAAAAATGTGGTCTCCTGCGACGCCAACGGCTATACCGAAAAGGAAAAGAAGGAGCTGGAGGCACAGCAGGCCAACGCCAGAGAGCTGGAAGCGCTGTCAAAACTCGGAAGCCCATCGGGGTATGTAAAGACTATTGGTAACGCCAATGTGCGTACCGGCCCAGGCGCCAAGTACGATAAGATAGGTAGCCTGCCTAAGAACGTGTTGTTCACGGCATACGCCGTAAAGGACGGCTGGACTCAGGTAGACGTAGGCGGCTTTGGCGCATGGATTGCAAACAGCAACCTGGCGTCCTGCGACGCCAACGGCCTGACCGAAGCCGACAAGAAGCCCGTGCAGACCGCACAGCCCACGGCGACGCCTCCGGTAATGCCTGAGCCCCAATATACAAACGAATATTCCCAACTGGGCGCACAGAGCGGGTATGTAAGAACTACAGCGGCAGTAAATGTGCGTTCCGGTCCCGGCACTAAGTACAGCGTTATTACTAAGGCCGAGTATAACGAGTTTCTGACTGCATACAGCAGGTCGAACGGTTGGACACAAGTGAAATACAACGGCTATGTCGGATGGATTTCTGACAGCAAGCTAATTGCTTGTGGTTCCAACGGGGTTCCGTATAGCGATGAGGAGTTTGACGGCCCGTATGAAGGAGAAACGGGTTCCAACACGGGGACCGAGTGGTTCAACCCCAATACCGGCAAATGGGAGCCGGCCCCCGGAGGAAGCACCGAGCCGCAAAAGCCCAAACCCACAGACACCGTTACTCTGGATTCCGGCAAGGGCTCAAGGATTCTCAGCAAGATAAACGAGGCTCGTGCCGAACATGGCCTGGGAGCCTTGTCCGAGGCCGGGTATCTTTCGGAGAGTGCCCGGAGCAGGGCAAAGCACTGCGCGGAGCAGGGGTATATAGCTCACGACCAGGTATGGGCAGGAATAGGCGAAATACTCGCTCAGGGCAAGGGTCTTGGCGCGAGTGGCGCCGTCAACGGCTGGATGAATTCCTCAGGGCATAGACCCCATGTTTTGGGAGAAAAATATACCAAGTTCGGTGTAGGAGTTTACGAGGATTCCCGTGGAGAGGTATACGCCTGCGTGTTGTTTGACTGGTGATTGGTGAATAAAACTTGATATTCATTGCTAAAAGGAGGGCTCTTCGGGGTCCTCTTTTTAGTGGCAAAATCTTTGGAAAGGAGATTCCATCGTTATGTATTTGCTTTGCTCTAATGGACGAGTCAGACGGGTCGTATCCGTGGCGCTGTTGCTGGTTATGGTTGCCACGGTGTTCCCCGCTGCAGCCTTTGCCGCCGTATCGACAAAGGACGCCTATTACATGTGCCAGGCGGCTTCCAGCGCCAAGATATATAAAAAGGCAAGCACATCTTCGTCTGTCGTGACTTCGGTGTCTGCGGGAACCGAGTTGGCTATAACAGGACAATCAAATAACGAGCTTTATTGGATTGTAAAAACATCCTCCGGCAACAAGGGATATATACCCAAATCGCAGGTGACAAATCTTGCCCCTGCAGCTATGGCCGGCGGCAGCGCCACATGGGGATACTCCGGCGGTGGCTCGGGCGGAGGGAATACTGGCAGCGGTGGCTCAGGCGGCGGCTCGGCGGGCGGACTGCAGCGCAGCAGGAACCCATATGAAAGCTATATCCTGATGAACGGCCAGGTACACGACACCTTCGATTATACGATAAACGGAGAGGTGGCTTACTGCATACAGCCAGACGTCTCCGCGCCGTCCAACGGAAGCAGCATGTCGCAGTGCAGCAACCCGTTGACCGCTACACAGCAGAACGGCGTTATGTGCATAATTAGCTGGGGCTATAACTTCGGCTGGAACGTATTCAACCCCTACGGCCTGGACGCCAGCGCTGCACGTTGCTGCACCACCTGGGCGATACGCAAATACCTGTCCATGACGGGAGGAGCAGGGTCAAGGTATCAGAACCTGAGCGGGCCCAGCAGCATGATAAACTACATAGACTTCCTCGTCAGCAGAGCGAGGAGCGGAGACATGTTCCTCCCTGCATCGAATATATCTCCTGAGGTGGTAGAACTCGCAGACCGGGGCTCCTATTACGAGGGCTACGCGACGGCTTTGATAAGGGCGGCTAACTATTGGGAGATAAACCTGTCTCCCGGCGTGCCCGCATCTTTTCGCGTCACCGACATGAACGGCAGAACCAGCGGGTATTTGAGCGCCAACGATTACCGTAACAACGCGACTTATCAGATGACCCTGCGCATACAGGTGTCCAAGGAGGACGCCAGGGCGTACGGCTGGGATACCTCCGGCGCCAGCGTAGGGTATTTTTATGTAAGTCCAGTTTTGAACAATTATTCGATGGGCCGAGCGTTTTACGCCTGCAGGAGCAACGGCAGCGGACAGGTGCTTCTCTGCACCTCCGGCGGCAACGCTGGAGGTAGAAGGTCACAAGGCGCATGGCGGGTGCCGCGTTCTGTAGACGCGACGGTGCAGATTATCAAGGCGGACGACAGCACGGGGGCGAGGCTTGCGGGCGCCGTGTTCGGGTTGTATTCCGATGCGGCCTGCACCAATCTGCGTATGACCGCTACCACCGATTCGAACGGCGTAGCCACATTTTCGAAATTGACCAACGGCGGCACGTACTACGTAAAGGAAATCTCGGCGCCTCCGGGGTATTTGCTGAGTACGTCAATAATGACCTTTGCTACGGGCAGCAATACCTCCACCGGCGTATATCAGGGAACGGCGGTCAACACCCGGCAGTACGGCGTGGTAGCTGTGCAAAAACACGACGCCAGCGGAAAAACCGACGTCAATTTTGCGGGCACGACATTCAACGTGCTGGATTCACTGAACAGGGTGGCCGGAACCATAGTAATAGGCAGCAACAACAAGGGAATATGCAATACAAGGCTGCCGGTCGGCAGGTATACCATAGTTGAGGTCTCTACTGTAGACGGATATCAGCTGAATACAGAACCTATTCCCTTTGAGATAGTAGCGGACAATACGGGAAAACCCATTATAGTGGGCTTGAACGTGTACAACGTGGAGGACGGCGGCTATATACGGGTAACCAAGGTGGACAAGGATTTGGTCGAGGGTACTGCAGCTCCCGGAGATATATTTGTGACCGAAGAGAACCCCGACGTGTCGCAGGCTTTAGGGGAAGGGCGGCTGGTAAATATCCAGTTCGGGCTGTACGATGAGAACAAGAAGCTCATACAGGAATTCACGACCGGCAATTCGTCCATAGCCAAGATACAGGTAAACTACGGCACTTACTATATCCGCGAACTGGGAGCACCCAAGGGATATGTACTCAACGACGAGTATGTGCCCGTAACGGTTTCCGCCGAAACGGTAGACGAGAACAGGATAGTCAATATAGTCTACAAGAACAGCGCTCAGAAGGCGCAGCTGCAGCTTCAAAAGGGCCGCGATACGCAAAACGGCAAGGACCCCATGAAGAACCCCATGGCTAATGTGGAGTTCGAGGTGCGGCATAAGGCTACCGGCACACTGGTAGAGGTGCTGGTGACGGGGGACAATGGTATCGCCACCTCCAGGCCGCTGCCGCTGGGTGAATATACTGTAACTGAGCGTGCGGAATCCCATCCCGCCACGCTTAGGACACTGGACCCCTTCGACGTAGTCCTCGACACGCCTGAGGAGATAGTGAGCAGAAAACTCGTCAATGTGCCTTATAGCTCCGAGGTGATAGTAAAGACCTTGGATTATGCCGGTAATCCCATAGCGGCTGCAGGCATGCGGTACAAGCTGGTGGACGTTGCCGGCGGGCCGCTGGCTATACAGCACAACGCCCCTGAAAACGAGGGATACGAGCTGGAGGGCGTTTCTGACGCCAACGGAGAAGTGCATTTCACCGGTAGCATACCTAAGGGTACTTACACCGTACACCAAATCACCGCCGCCGATGGGTATGTGATTGCCAAACAGCCTGTAGAGCTGGTGGTAGACGAAAAGCATGAAAATGCGGAGCACAAGGTCATAGTCACATTCTATAACGGCGAGACGGGCAGCAACATATCCATAGAGGTCAAGAAGCATGCCGTGACGTCCTTTAACAGCTTTACATCTGATGGCCACGGTGCAGTGATGCGTCCCGTCTATGAGGACATGGGAGCAGAAAACGTTTCGGTGTCTCTTGTACATTCGGGCGTAGACAGCGGCGCCCGCATGAAGACCGATTCTAACGGAATAGCCGACTTTGGCGAAATGGAGAAACGCAAGGATTACACAGGCGCCGTCGAAGTTCCGGAGATGTTTGTTGTCAAGGGCCCACAGAAGGTGGGCATAGACAACAGCGCAGGGCCCGTTGTCGCAAGGTTTAAACTGATACAGCAGTCAGTCACCCTCAGGCTGGCGGTACAGGGCGGTAAAAACGGCGAGTATGCGGCCATGAAGGACTTCTCGTTCCTCGTACAGTCTACAGCCCCCATCGTATCTGCAAATGGGCAGGTGCTTCCTGCCGGGTCGGCAGTGGACGTAATCACTACCGGACTAACGGGCGTAGCCACCAGCAACCCGCTCCCGGCAGAGAGCGGCTATACGCTGAAGCTGATAGACGCGCCTGCAGGATATAGGGGCAGGATTGGCGAGATGTATACGGTAGCTAAGCCGGAAGCCTTTACCGAGGCGAGTAAGGAAATCGACGTTAACGCACTGGTCAACGGAGGGAATCCGGTCAGATACGATGCAGACCTCAGGCCGATACGCATAGAGAAAAAGGACAACGAGGGAAAGCCCATAACCGGAGCGCAGTTCTCTGTGACCGATGCCGGCGGCACGGTCGTCGAGAACCTTACCACCGGTGCAGACGGCGCCGCCACTACTGCGGCGTTGCCTGTCGGTTCATACACGGTAACAGAGACCTCGGTTCCTGCGCCTTACATCCCCAACACCGACCCCGTTTCGCTCGACACCACCCCCAAGGCTTCGGAAACGCCTGTGAGCGGGACCACATATGCGGCGGCGGTGGTAGAGCACTTTACGCCGTCTCCCGGCAGGGTCGTCATCTCTAAGCAGGACCCCGAGCAGGGGAACATAGGCGTTCCGGGCGGAAGCATACGGATGACGAGTAAGACCGATGGCAGCGTCACCTTTGATGCTATCGCTGACGCCGAAGGCAAATACCGGTTCAGCGATATACCCGCCGGCAGTTACAGCTATGCGGAAACCGCCGTAAGCCCCGGTTATCTGCCAGACAGCACACAGAGAAGCATATCGCTGGACGAGTTAGGAACAGTGACAGGTGATATATTTTACACGGGTACGAGGACCAGCGTTACCGTTACTTCGGTGGTCGGTGATGAAAATTGCACTACTTGCCCGGCTATTGGCGGGGTAGGCGTTGCTATCGTTTCGAGCAACGGCGGCGCAGTCGTTGCCGATGTACAATACACCGATGAAAACGGCTATGCGGTATTCAGGGGGCTTGTCCCCGGCGATTATTCGGTCACGGTGAAGAACGCGCCCTTCGGATACGCATCAATCAAGCCGGCGTACGCTTTCACGCTGAATGCGAACGGCGATGCGTCAGGCGAGACCACCGTAAAGCTGCAGACGAACTCCGTAGATGTGCAGCTGGTAGACGCTTCCGGCGCGCCCGTGCGCGTTGCGGGGGGACGGTTCCAGCTTTACAAGGCGGATGACGATTCAATCGTAGCGACCGCTGCGGCCGACGCCGGCGGCAAGGTCGCGTTCCTGACCGTTCCCGGCGGCACCTATTACATGAAGCAGCTGCTGGCTACTCCCGGGTATCTGCTGAATTCGGAAAAGCTGGAGAACATAGTAGTGAGCGCTGACGGCAGCAGTGAGGATATGACATTCGTGCAAAAACAGACCGCCGTTACGCTCACGGTCGTTGCGAGCGACGGCGCACCCGTGGCCGGCACGTTCATATTGAGGTCCGGCAGCGGCGACGAGGCACAGAGCATTGAAAGTGGTGTATCCGTTACTCTGCCTACCGGCACATATGTGGCCGCGCTTAGCACCGTCCCTGACGGCTATGGCTTGAAGAAGGACAATAATTATCTGTCATTCAAGGTCATGGCAGACGGCAGGATAGACGGGGATACCTCCATGACGGTATACCCGCTGCAGGTCAAGGTCCGGATGCTGGGCGTATCCGGCCTTGAGTATAATGGCGGGACCACTTTCCGGGTACGGGATGATAACTCCGGCGCATGGGCCAATAATGGGCAGGTGTACACCATGCCCGCAGGCGGCGACGCCAATACTTTGGCTGTGCGCTTGGCGCAGGGCAGTTATAGTATATTGGTCGACAGCGTTCCCAACGGCTATCGGGCGCCCGCAGCCGTGAGCTTCATGGTCGGCGCCTATGATATAGACGCCTTGCCGGTGGAGGTCAGCGTCCAGCTCGTTCAGGATTACGTCCTCAACACGACCATGCCTGCCGAGTACGCCGGGTCCACCGTGCATATAACAGGCAGGAACACGGAGCGCTCCGCAACGGTAGACTCAAGCGGCGCCGCCAGCTTCTCCGGGCTGGAACCGGGAAGCTATACCATAACCGTGTCCAACCCGCCCTCCGGCATGATAGCGCCGGACTCAAAAACGGTGAACATAAGCGCGGCGGTCACAAACGTAACTCTGCCCGGTCAATCCACAGGCATGAGAATAGGCGCATATGCGGTAGACGGCGGCTCATTGCTCAAAAACAGCAAGTTCGAGGTGCGTAACGCCTCTAACCAGCTTATGACCTTTACCCAGAGCACTGGCAATGCTTACGACTATGCCGCCGACGGTGCGGTCACGCAGCTGATTCAGGGCGATACGGAGCTGCTGCTGATAGGCTTGCCGTTCGGCACATATACCGTAAAACAGGTGGATACCGGAGACGCGGCCTACAGGCCGGACAGCAGCATGACCGGGCTCATAAGCGCAAGGACTACGGAGGGCACGCCCCTGTCCATCCAGTTCATAAACAGCAGAATCACGAAGGTGAAGCTGAGCGCGGAAGACTCCGTGGCCGCAAAGCCCATACCTCAGGTGACGTTCTCCATCTACCGCAACGGGATGGCGTATACCACCGCTACTACGGGAACCGGCGGCAGCGTTGAGCTGGAACTTCCTTTCGGCGGGTATTCCTGGGTTGTGGCTTCCGCTCCCGCCGGATATCCTGTCGGCAAAATCGGTGCCTTCACGGTCGAAAATGACGGTACTGTCAACGGCAATACCGTTGCGAGGATGGCCGTAGTGTCAGTGCCTCTCAAGGCCGTAGACTCCGACGGCAGACCCGTAAAGGGAGTAACGTTCGGCATCACCAGCGCGGAGGACAGCGTGGACAACGTGGTTACGGACGAAACCGGCGTCGCCGCATTTGTCGCCAAGTGCGAGACCACATATAACGTCATGGTCGAGTCCGTACCGGCAGGATGCCGCAAGCCGAGCATGCGCATGAGCCTCACAACGGGCTCCGGCGGCGAGCTGCCCAATATCGAGCCCTTCGTAATAACCCCCACCATGGTCAAGCTCATATCGACGACCATAGGCGGCGACACCGTAATCAAGGGCACGTCCTACACGGTATCCGCAGGTGTGGATAAGGTCAGATTCAGGATGCTCTCAAGCGGTACGTACGCATATGACGCTTCCGGCAGCGTGACCACGCTCGTCTCCGACGATAACGGGGAAGTACTCATACACGGCCTGCCCGACGGCAACTACGGCAGCAGGCTGGTCGGCCTGCCGGAGACATATCAGCCCGACAAGGAAAGGATGGGCTGGGACATGATTCAATCCTCCAGCATGATGAACGCCAGTTCTGCTCAGATGGTGATTCACACCGTAGTCCCCGCTGCCGAGATAAGGCTCACGCTCATCGATGACTACAGCGGCGAGCACATGGGCGCAGGAATGAAAGTCGCGGTATACGACACGATTTCCGGCGTTTCCATAGGCGAGTTCACTACCGATGCGAACGGCACCGTGGATGTAGGCAGGCTGTCGCCCGGCGGGTATTCCGTGAAGGTGAGCAATATACCCAACGGCTACATAAGCGTACCTGTACAGCAGTTTGGCATAGACAGCACGGGCCGCACGAGCGGGACTACCGAAATACGGGTTGCGCCCAGAAGCGTGTCTGCAACCATAAACAACGACGTTCCGGACGTTACGGAGAACGAGTTCCAGGTCCGCAACAGCAAGGACGAGATACTCAGGTTCATACGGAATGAGGAAGGCGATTACATCTACGACTGGAATAACGACCCGAGTGCAAGCACCGTAGTTAAGCCCAAGCCCAGCGGGCATCTGGACTTCTACTATATGCCTACCGGCTCATATACCCTGGACCAGATACGGTTCGCTGCAGGTATTCGCGTTCCATCTTCGGAATCCGATATCCCAAAGGTCAATGATTCCGGCGACGGCGACGGCGGTGACGGAAATATCACGTCTTCTCCGGTGCCCGGTACGCCTATGCCTTCGCCAACACCTTTGCCCACACCCGGTCAGGGCGGTACGCCAGTCATTCCGACGCCAATACCCACGCCTACCCAGGGCATAATCGACAGCATTGGCGGCGGCTCCGTATACGCAACGCCGACCCCCGATGGCTACGGCGTCGTGGTAAACCCCGGTTACGCTGCGCCTGCGCCGGATGCATACTATAACTACTACGGCGGCGGGCCGGGTTCCGTGGTTGTAGTCAACCCCGGTAGCTCCGGCATAATTCTGAATGCGGATGAGAACAGCAGCGGCCGGTATCAGACCAGGCAGCCGACGTACATAACCAACCCGCAGCTCAATACCGCCACGCTCAAGGCCATAGATGCAAAGACCCAGCAGCCCCTCGCGGGAGTGACCGTTGTCCTGAAGGACAGCGCAGGCCGGCAGGTGCTGAAGGGCCAGACCGCATCCAATGGCACACTGGTAGCAGAGCGGCTCGCTGCGGGCGCCTATTCCTATACGGTGATTGGCGTGCCTGCGACATACGCCGTGCCGTCTAACACATTCTCCATTTCGGTAGCTGAGAACGGTCAGGTAACGGCCAGCACCGTGATGGAGATAGAGCCGGTGACGATAGCTATTCGCAAGATAGACTCGCTTTCCAAGGCGGGGCTGGCGAACGCCGTGTTCCATCTCAAAAACGCGAATGGCGATAAGGTGGCCGTGGCCACCAGTGGCGCGGACGGCATGATACGATTCGAGTACCTGCCTATAGGTGAGTACACAATAAACGAGAGCAAGGCACCTTCCGGGTATGCGCTTTCCAATCAGGTGTACAAGATAGTCGTGACCGAGGTCTATACCAACAAGGAAACGGTGGATATACCCAATTCTAAGGTCGTACAGACCGGCGTTGACAACGCCGTAGACGCGACCAATACTGCGCTGACCGTAAGCGTGGAGGGGGATGACGCGAGCCAAGTAAGGCTTTACATCATCGGCGGAGCCATAGCGGTAGCACTGCTCGTGGTAGCAGCTATATACCTCGCAGCGTCCGGCAAGCGGCTTCTGATAAGGGGAAGGAAAAAAGACTGATATAACTGAACAACAGCAGGGGGCGGTCCCAAGAGACAGCCTCCTGTCTGTTATTTTGGACTATCCTACCCGTGAAACGCTAAAATACGGGCATATTCCCGTTGATTGCTCAACGTCTTTGTCATATAATGGATATACAGAAGCGCGCTACGCCTGCACATGAGCGCAGACGGAGCGCAAACCGCATTTTTTTCAAAAAGACAGCATTTACTCATATAATAAACACGAGATATAAAAGACGTTATAGAAGCCGGAGTTTGCCGGTTAAAGCTACGAAAAGACAAAAAAGATGGAGGAAAGGTAAACCATGAAAAAAAAGGTACTTACTATGGTCGGCGCAATTATGGCGCTCTGCTGCTTAATAAGCAGTGCGGCGGCATATGCGGCTGTGAACGGCGGCACCGTAAGCCAGTATCAGAATTCTTACCTGCTTGGGGAGGATGGTAAGGAGCTCAAGCTGGACGCAGTGACCTTCAATCTCGAATCCGGCGTACTGGCGTATCAGCTGGAACCGGCAAAAGTCTCCACCCGTGCGGACGCCGTATACGACGTGTATACGGAGAGTAACCAGAAATTCCTTACCGGAGCCAGAACTATAATGCAGTATGGCTATCCGCTGAATATCCCGTCCGGACTCGACACCAACGAATCTGCGGCCAAGGACAAGGCCCGCTACGCAACGGCAGTCGCGCTTTGCGCCTGGTCCATACACAACGGAGCTTCTGCGCCCGCCGGCTGGGCGGACTTCGTAGCATCGCCTGCACGGCTCTCTGCCGCTTCCGGCAATGAGGCCGTGCTTAATTTTGTAAAAGACCTGATGAGCCGCGCCGCGTCAGGGAAGGAGATGGAGCATTCCATAAAATTCGATTCGGACGTCCTGAAACTCGAAAAGGACGCCAGCGGCGTAGGTTATACCGTAAAGGTGGCGGTAAACGTGACCAACGCCAATGTGGGCTACACTCTGGACGTGTCCAGCCTGCCCAAGACGACCAAGGTGTCGGGATATACCGGTCGCTCCAGCGAGGTGCTCACCTTTACGATTCCCGAAAGCTCAGAGCAGGAGTACGAATTGGTTTTCGCGGCTCTGGATACGCGTATAAACAGCAACTTTGAATTTTACACCTGTACCAATCAGGAGGGCGCCTCCAAACTGGTTGCCATGACCTCGGCAACGCCGAAGGACGCTACCGTTGCGGAGAGCAAGCTCATACTCTCCAAGACCAGAGGCACTGTCTCCTCCGGCATGGTGGGGACAGCCGACAACAGCGGCAACGCCAATCAGGGAAATACGAATACCAATACCACAAACACCAATAACCAGGCCGGGTCTACCGGCAATGAGAACAGCGGCATAACCGACTATACCGGCAAGACCATGCAGGGGCCTGCCGACGCCGACGGTAACGGCAGCTACGGCGCTCCGTATGTGGCGGTGGACGGCTGTATAGTCTTCTATGAGCGGCATGCGCCCGTGCTGACCCCCATCAAGGGCATCAACGTATCCATAAAGGACAGCAACGGTAACAATGTCATGACTGCAGACACCGACGATAAAGGGTGCATAAACATATCCGGCCTCGCCGCCGGCAAGTACACCTTTGCCGAGAACAGCTGCCCGAACGGGTATGAGTTGAACAGCAAAGGCTATAAGTTCGCCGTGATGAACGGCGCAAACAACTCCAAGACCTACAGCGGCAACACCATAGTCACCAACGACCTAATCCGCCTGTTCATAGACCTCAAGGACACTTCCGGCAAGGCGATACAGGGCGCTACCATCACTCTTGAAAACAAGGAAAAGACCGATTCCAAGATGACTCGCGTTACCAATTCAAACGGCGCCGTCGAGTTCCAGAAGATGGACCCCGCCAAATATACCGTGAAGGTCACAAAGCTGCCCTCGGGCATGTCCACTTCCAAGGTGGAGAAGAAGGAAGTTACCGTAGACGCCAAGTGGGTCAACGCCAACAACAGGGTCAACCTCGTATACGGCGGAAAGAGCGTGACAACTACGGATAAGACGGATAAGGTCCAGACGGGTCCTGAAGAGGTATACCTTGCCTGCCGGCTGCTGTTCGCAGCGAGCGTTCTGGCCATAGCGGGCATTAAGCTCAAGAAGCTGGGCCGCGAGGGATAGGGCTATGAAGAAGGCGATAGCGATTATTGCGGCGAGCGTTATGGCAGCCAGCTGTGTCGGCGGATGCAGTAACGCGGGATATATGCCCGGTTATTCGGACACCCCGCAGTCCACCCGCCCGGACGAAGTTTCATACATGACCGACGCCGAAGAGACAGCGGAGGGCTCCGCTTTTGAGGTGGGGGAGGACGGAGGTCTTGTTTTGTCACCCAACGCCAAGGAGAGCAGGGTTAAGGACAGGAAAGAGGGAAGCTACCGTTGTCCCAAGGATATCCCTGCGGGCATATATGTATGCACGTCTTACACGGACGACGGCTTCAATGCCTTTGCCAGCGTAACTGACTCCGGGACCGGCAGCATAATATCCCACGACGGGTTCAGCTGTCAGACCGTGATTCAGGTTTATGAAGGGGAAACGCTCAACACTGGTGGCTGCACCATTACGGGCCTCACTGCCAGCAAGGCGGTGGACCTCCAGGGCGGGGTCGTCCGCGACGGTAGTTATCTAACAGGGCTGCACATCCCCGCAGGCCGGTATTCCGTGAGGAATTCCAAAGAGGATTTTGCGTATAACGAAGTAACGGTCTATTCCGACGCGAGCAGGAAGGGCGCTGTTGCCACGTATTCCAAGGTGGATGACGGCACCGAGATATCGCTTTCCTCGGGCGTATACGTACAGATAAAGGACGCAGAGCTCATTTATATAAGCGAATGATGAAACGCGAACACAGAAAAAACGATGAAGGAGAAAAAACAATGAAACGGTTTGCTGCGATTATGTTGGCCCTGGCGATGTGTCTGTCCATATCGGTCACGGCTCTTGCCGCGCCGCCTGCAACATTGAGCGCTGTTGAAGAAAACGAAAGGCTGGACCCCAAGTATCCCAAATACTTCGAAGCGTACAAAAAGGGCTATGACTTCAATACCAATCAGGCTACCCCGGAAGCATGGCAGGAGATAAATGTTTCCTACTATACCGTAAAAAACACAGGGCAGGTAGCGTACTGCACACAACGTCCCCTCGATGCGCCAAAGGACACCGAAATGACTCTGGCAGACATCGCCGGGGCTATAGGCCAGAGTACGCTGGACGGCATGATATCCATACTCCAGAACGGGTATCCGATGATTAAGGCAAAGGACCTTACCGACAGCTATCCCGGAATAACCGATGACGAGATTCAGTACGCCACAGCCATGGCACTGCAGGCATGGATGCTTGCGAACGGCAAGGCGGGATATGAAAATTCACCTGTGGGCAGTGAAGGTACATACATCACCGAGGCGGAGCATTATCTGAATTACAAGAAGAACCCGGCTAAACTGGCGCCGTCCGGGTACAATTACCCCACTGCCATGCAGGAAGACCGGAAGCATCTGGAGCTGGGTACGTCTAAGTTTTCGGTAAAGCTTAAGGACGGGGTCAATATGACAGACCTGACTTCCAATGAGCGGGCGTTCATGTATTTTGCCGCGCTTCTTAGCAAGGCGGCCAATAAAGAGGTGCGGGAAAGCTCGATAAACGGACTGCCCGCATCTGCGAACATACTCTTCAACCCCGCCACCAACAAATATGAGGCGAAGTTCAGCTTTAAGCTGGTCAACTGCTCCGGCTCATATGACATAAAGGGCTTGCCCCAGGGCGCCATGCAGGAGGAGGTGCTGCTTGGCAACGAGCATACCATAACCGTAAGTATGGATTCTCCGCCCAGGGAACCCATCACGTTGACCATAGAGGGCAAGGACAGCCGTTCCTCGGCGCAGCTCCAGTTCTATGTCGCACAGACGCAGCAGGACACCCACCAGATAATGGCGGTGCCGCTTAGCACCAGCACCGTAGTGTCGGTATCCGCGCAGATACAGCTCAAAGCCCCCAGAGAACTCGTCATAACCAAGACGGAATTGACCAGTTCCGCGCCCGTCAAGGGTGCGACCATCGAGATTTACGATAGTCAGGGGACCATGGTATACAGGGACATTACCGACGATAACGGCCAGATTTCCACCATGTCCCTGACCCCCGGCAAGTACACCTTTAAGGAGACCATTGCCCCGCGTGGGTACAAGCTGAACACGGGTTCGTTTGAATTCACCATAAACGACGACGGCACCGTATCCGGCACGACCTCTTTCACCAATGAGCTGGCGAAATACCCGGTCAAAATCACTAAGACCGATTTGACCAACGAAAAACCCGTGCCCGGCGCCAAGGTCGCCATATACGATAAGGCCGGGAACCTCGTGCACGAGAGCATCACCGGTGCTGACGGCAAGACCAAGGAGGTGTATCTCGCCCCGGGCGAATATGTATTCAAAGAGACTCTGCCGCCCGTTGGCTACAAGCTGAACACCAACTCCTTTGACTTCAGCATATCGGAAGACGGGACCGTCAGCGGTACTACCTCCTTTAAGGACGAGCCCAACGATTTTAGGGTGACTATAACCAAGACCGACCTGACCACGGCTGCTCCCGTGCCCGGCGCAAAGGTAGCCATATACGACAGTGCCGGCAACAAGGTATATGAGGATGTGACCGACGCCAATGGCAGGATGACCTCCACGGCACTAAAGCCTGGTCAGTATACCTTTAAGGAGACTCTGCCGCCCGCCGGCTACAAGCTGAACACCAACTCGTTCACCTTTACCATAGGCCAGGACGGCAAAGTTACCGGCTCCACCACTTTTACCAACGAGCGTACCGGCGGAGGCAACAGCATACGGAAGACGGACCTGACCACTGCAGCGCCTGTGCCCGGCGCGACCATCGAGATTTACGACAGCTCCGGCAAGCGTGTATATCAGGCGGTAACCGATAGTAACGGGCAGACCCCGGCCTTCTCCTTAACTCCCGGCAAGTACACCTTTAAGGAGACTTTAGCGCCTTCCGGGTACGCCCTAAACAGCAATACCTTTACCTTCGTCATAAACAACGACGGCACCTGTACCGGGAACACCACCTTTACCGATGAATACATCAAGGTCCCGGTCAAGAAGGTGGACGCTAAAAACATCAGCAAAGAGCTTTCAGGGGCTACCTTCGTCCTTTATCGCTCCAGCGACAACAGCGTTGTCAAAGCGCTTACAACCGGGGCTGCCCCCACCTATGTGCTGGATTCCGACCGCGTGTATCACAACCCCAGCTGCGCACAGATAAAGAACCTTACTGGATTGGCGACCGTTGCGAAGAATGAACTGAACAAGTATACGCCCTGCAAGCACTGTACTCCGACTTACGATACAACCACGTCCGGCACGGTCACATTCACAGGCATGCCGGTAGGAAAGTACTACATCAAGGAGACCTCGGCGCCCAAGGGCTACACCCTCGCCAACGAAGTGATACAGCTCGACATAACCCAGACCTATGTTAACCCCACTGCCGCCTATGTGATAAAGGATAGCCCCACCGTTCAGACCGGAGCCGAGGACATGGGTGTGGTAACAGCCCTGTTCGTTCTGAGCATGGGAACGCTCGTTTTTGTGACCTATAGGAAGATGAGGGGGACGCAGCAGACATGACATTGGTTTCTTTGACAAAAGCGGCTGCCGTTTACGTGCGGCGGCTGCGCTGATTCGCGTGAAGGGAGGCGAAAAAATAATATGAGGCAATCAGTAGCGGGAAGGATTTTCGCGTTTTGCTTGTGCTTGATTTTTCTGTTGAGCACTGCAACAACGGCGTTCGCCGCTGACTTCAGCGCTGACGAGCGCCAGAAAATAATCGACTCGGTAGCCGTAGCGCTCAATCGAAACCTCGCCATAGGGGAGAAGGTGTATTGCCAGGCTTCCGGGTTTGGAATACATATGGATTCGCTGGGAGTAGAAATTTCCATGATAGACGGCAGCGGGGCGCCTCTCGGAAGATACATATTCTCTTCCCCTATGAGAACCCTTGAGGTCACTACTCAGAAGGGTGAGAAGTTCGTTGGTTACTGTTTAAAGGCGGCTAAGGATTATCCGGGTGCGGATGGTTCGACATGGACGGTAAAGCCGTGGATAAACGACAGAACTCACAACAAGATATTGTGGGTGCTGGAAAACAGCTGGCCCGCTATACCCATGGACGAGATGATGCGCAACGCCGGCGCCAGCCTTGACGCGTTTTACGAAAATCTCAAGGCGTCAAACCCGACCGTGGATGAACAATACATCCAAATCTTCGGGTCGCGTGAAAAATTCCTGATGACATACGCGGTCCAGGCGGTGTTCGGGACGGTGCAGATGGCGATATGGTATCACGAGGGAGAGGCGCTCAAGGGAAGCCCGGGTAATTATATGGGGCCTCAGATGACAAAGGGTCCGGAAGATTTGATAAAGCTGTACAACTACCTGTGCATGGAAAGAGGAGAGTACAATAACTATTCCCAGCACACGTTTGGCCGCTCGGTCAAAATCAACAGGCTGTACGGCAACAATCCCGGCGTCAGGGAGACGACGGAAGCCGACAGCTGCGGCAAGGGATATCTGTTCGGTCCGTACAAGGTGACTTCCGACCTGATACAGGTAGGAAACCTGAGCGTCGCAATAAAGGGCGAGGGCGCAGGCAAGTGCAAATTCGTATCCACTACGATTGGCGCAAACGGCAATGTCACCGCCATGTCCGATATCCCCAACGTCGCTTTGAATCAGGACTTTTACGTGTTTGCAGGCGGCAATGTGCCGTCGTTCAAGCTGCAGCTTGAAGCGAAAACGCCTAACGGCAGGGCGATGCCCGAAAACGGACGCGGGCGAATGCTGGAAAGCGATAATAACAGCGCCGTTCAGTCTGTTGGCTTGGGCTGCGTCATAGAGACTATACCTGCGAGAGACGAGCTTGAGGAGCCGCACTTTGCTGCAGGGGCCCGCGCAAAGGTGGTCATATCCAAGACGGGAGATGACGGACGCCCGCTGCCCGGAGCCGAGATTGTCATAAAGGACAAGGCCACGAGCAGCGAAGTGTTCCGTGGCGTAACGGATGCGGATGGCAAGGTCACCACCGGCGAGCTGGACCCCGGCAATTACGTATTCGTCGAGGGCAAAGCGCCCGACGGATATATATTGGACAACAAAGAGCACACCTTCGTCGTAAACGAAGATGGCACCGTAACGGGGGAACAGTCTTTGGCCAACAGGAAAACGTCAGTCGAGATACAGAAGATAGACGCGGTTACCGGTGCCGGCGTAGCGGGGGCGCAGATAGGCATATACCGCGCCGGCGACAACCAGCAGGTGACTACCGTGACCTCCGGCGCCGATGGCAAGGCCGTTGTCAAGGGCCTGGCCGCAGGCAATTACTATGCCAAGGAAACGGTGCCGCCGGCAGGGTATAAGCTCAATGACGCGGAAATCCCGTTCGTCGTCCACAACGATGGGACCACGACCCCGGTCGTGAAGATAACCAACTCCCGCGAAGGCAGGCAGGTCAGAATCTCCAAAGACGATGCAGAGACCAAGGCGCCTGTATCCAATGCCGGCGTGTCCGTATACGATAAGGACGGCAATGAGGTGTTCAAAGGGACTACCAACGCTGACGGCGAGGTGCTGACCATCCCGCTTACCCCCGGCGAATACACCTTTAAGGAGACCTCGGCGCCTGCAGGATATGAGCTCAACAGGGAAGTATTTAAATTCACCCTGAACGAAGACGGCTCGATATCAGGTACTACCGCTTTCAGCAACACGCCGCTGAAGTACGAGGTGGTCATACGCAAGACCCGGACCGGGACGACGACGCCGGTACAGGGCGCCACCATAACGGTATACAATCAGGCCGGGGAGAAGGTTCACGAGGCGAGGACCGACGTCAATGGCGAGGTCAGAATCTCCAACCTGAAGCCCGGCAAGTATACCTTCAAGGAAACTGCCGCGCCTGTGGGATACGCAAAGGAGGACGGCACTTATAGCTTTGATGTTGCCGGAGACGGCAGGGTAAGCGGTACGACTTCCATTACCAACGACCCGCTCCGGTACGATGTGACGCTGAAGAAGCTGGATGCGGTCAACAATGCGCCGCTCAAGGGCGCGACGCTGGCGGTATACGACAGCGCTGGGAAAAACATATACTCTGCCGTGACAGACGACAAGGGCGAGATAAAGGTCCCCCAGCTGCTTCCCGGCAAGTATACATTTAAAGAGACCGTGGCGCCCGCCGGGTACGCGCTGAACGGCAACACCTTTACCTTTGAGGTGGGCGGCGACGGCAAGGTGACCGGCGCGACTACCATTACCAATGAGCTGCTCTGGCATGACGCGACCATCAAGAAAGTGGATGCGGCCAACAATGCGCCGCTGAAGGGCGCGGCGCTGGCGGTGTACAACAGCGCGGGAAAGAACATATATTCCGCAGTGACAGACGACAAGGGCGAGATAAAGGTGTCGCATTTGATGCCCGGCAAGTATACGGTCAAGGAGACCGCAGCGCCCAGCGGATATACGTTGAACGTCAACAGCTTTGCGTTTGAAGTGGGCAGCGACGGCAAGGTGACGGGTGCGACTACCATCGCCGATGAACTCATCAGGGTCCCCGTCCGAAAAGTGGACGCAAAGAATACCTCTGTGGAGCTGTCGGGGGCTACCTTCTCGCTGTACAGGGCAGACAACAACGTGCTGGTCAAGACGCTGACCACCGGCGTGACCCCTGCGCTGGTCCTGGACACCCAAAGGACGATACATAACCCGAGCTGCACAAAGATTGCCGGTACGCCCGGATTATCCACTGTGTCGCCCACGGACGCCCGCAATTACACCCACTGTGCGGCATGCACACCGCTGCACGATACGACCACGTCCGGTACGGTCACATTCACAGGCATGCCGGCAGGAAGGTACTACATCAAGGAAACGGCAGCGCCCAAGGGATATGCGTTGTCCAATGAAGTGATAAAGCTCGAAATAACGTCCACCTACGTCAATCCCGCGAATCCATACGTTATCAAGGACAGCCCCCTGGTGCAGACCGGGGCGGAGAACAATACGCTCATAGGCGGGCATATAACGGCCTTTGTGACGAGCGTTACGGTACTGGGCTTCTTTGGGATAAGGAAACTGCGGGCGATGCTCGGCTGGTAGCGAACACACGCAGCAGCCGATAGTAAAGCGGGGACATTAGAGGTAATGTCCCCGGGAAACAAAAGACAAACCAAAGGAAGGAGAACGTGAAGATGCAGGGCAACCTAAAACGTTGTTTTTGGTTAAGAGCCGCAAGCCTGGTGTTAGCGCTGCTTGTCTTTATGCCAACCCGACATGTGTTTGCCGAAAATGGAGTAATTCCCGTCAATCAGGAGGACGATACCTCTTCAGGCGGCGCTGCGAGCGTCGTAGACGACTCTTTCAATACGGTATTGGGTGGGCCATTGAGGGAACCCGAAGACCAGGACCAAGGAGACGACCTGGACCCGTCCGCACGGCATACCGTTACCATAGTGCCCAGCGCGACTATAACGCTGGTCAGCCAGGAGTCGCAAACTGTGGATGACGGCGCTGCGGTCACGCTGCGGTGGGACGGCAACGACCAGATGTCGCTTGCAGGGACTACTCTGAAAATAGGCTCAGATACCGGGACAATAGAGGCTTCCTCCGAACGCCACGGAAACGCCGGGCAGAGGTTCTTTGACGTGGAAGTTGGCGGCAAAAGCTACAGCATAGAGAACAACGGCAGCAGTTATTCACTGGCAATCGAATCCGTTCAGTCGGACGTCACCTTGACTCTTGCGGAGAAGTACTCCGTCATGGCGAGTACCGATAACACGGGCAAATGTACCATACAGACGCCGGACCAGCTGGTTTCGGTAGGCGATACGGCCACAGTTTCCTGGTCCGCTACTTCCGAGTACGCCATGGTCAACCTGTATATCGGCAATGACGTGGGGAGAATAAATAAAGGCGAGACCACCGCCAATGTGGGAGGCGAGACCTACGCCATTTCAAAGTCGGGCGACCAGTATTCTATCTCGCTGCCCAACGTGAGGGCGGTATCCAGTGTGGTCGTCATAATGACAGCGCAGGATTATTCCTCACAGGACGAAGTCCATACGGCGTTCGGGTCGGGCACATATCGCTTTTCGCTCAAGCGCAATGCCGATAACACGGTGACTTTTTCGTATAACATGTCTAATACCCACGGCAGATACGGCACGGCCATACATTATCTCGTCCGTGCGGCGCAGCCATACTATTACAGCACGGCTAACGCTGTGCCTACGGGCGGCGAAGGCCCTCTCCAGATAGGAGACGTGGGCCGCCGCCATGCTACTGCTGACGAGGTGTGGGGCAACTCAGACTGGACTAACGGCAGCAAGGACCTCATGTACTATCTCGAAACAGGCCGCGAGCGCGACCTGAAGCCTTCGCGTATGCCGGGGACCAATGCGACTCTCATCTACCCGCACACATATCACAATACGCTGTCCGGCAGTATATCCTTCCCGGACGACGGGAAGCCGGTCATGCTGGAAATGCTCGAAGGCTGTGGGGACTTGTGAGGAGGCGGGGAACGCCGGTGGCTGTTCTGGATTACCTCTTCCCGTGAGCTGAGGGTTTCTCTTGTGGACGAAAAGGGCGCTGCAATAACCCCTCCCGCCGGGTACAACACCCGGCTGTATAGCCTGTTCACTGAGGACGTGCTCTGCAAGCCTGCGGAGTTCGAATGGTACGAATACCGTTCGCACAAGCTGAATAAGACCGTGGCCGCAACAGAAGTCGTGTCGGCCAACAATAACGGAATCACGCTGCGCATGGGGCGTGACGAAAAGGGCGTGCTGCAGTTGAATTATATGGCCAAGGCCAAGACCTATTTCGACTACAAGGACGACCACGGAAATAATATAGCCTCTATCTTCGAAAATGCGCCTACCGAAATAAGCGGCTATCGCGGGCAGGTGAAGGATTTTGTAAAGCCTGAAAAGGCGTGGTATAGGTTCGACGGGCTGGAGACGGTCACTAAGAACGGCGAGCCTGTCTCAGCGACGCTCAATTCCGACAATACCGTGACACTCGGCTTTAAGGACGCTACCACCACATATCTCCGCTACACCGCTCAGGCGGAAGTAAAGGTCAGGTATGTGGATGAAAAGGGCAACGACCTGTCGCCCATCATAGGCGGCGCGGTTCCTTACGCCATATCTGGAGACAGGGACTCGGTTCACGACATAGCCGCTCCGGAAATCTATTCCTTCGAATACGCGGGTATGGATATTTCAACCCCGGACGGCAGGATGCATAGCGCCACCTTGGACGCGGCGAACAAAAAGATAACGCTCAACCACGAGGACGCCAGCACCGTTACCGTCCGATACCAGGGAAAGGCCAGCGTGAAGATACGCTACATAGACGACGAATTCAACGACGTCAACGCCATCTTCAAGGAGCTGGAGCCCGACAATATAGAATTCCTCAAAGCGGGCAACAGGGACGACGCCTTCAGCGTCTACCACGCCGAGGAGATAGGCGATTATTCCTACGACCACATGGAGATAAGGCTCAACGGCGAGTATCCGCTGCCCGAGGGCAAGATAATCCCGCCGGACGCGCTCACCTCCATATCCGCGACCTTTGATACCAATACCGGCGACGGCGTGCTGCGCCTGTACGACAATGCGGAGATAACCGTGGTGTACAACTATCGCGGCACGGTCTGGATGCGGTATCAGGACGAGTACGGCAACGACCTGGTCCCAAGATGCGACCCTACGCCGCCGGAGTTCATAGAGGGCTATCACAAGCGCACAAAGGAGATACCCACACCGGAGCTGGACTTCTTCGAGTTCCAGCGTTACGAGCTGGCGACGCGGGAAGGGGAGCGGCCCTCGGGCTATATAGACGGGCCCAAGGACAACACCGTCACCTTCGGAGTCAGGGACGCCTCTACCATCACTGACAGGTATCGCGGCTGGGGCATAGTCAAGTTCAGATACGTTGACGAGTACGGCAACGACATATCCGCCGAATTCGGAGCGGAGGCGATTCCATCACTCAAGGGATACAGGGATACCGAGATAGGCATACCTACCCCAAAACATAGATTTTTCGAGTTCCAAAGGTACACGGCGAAAACCGAACTGGGTGCGGAATGGGAGTCGGGGCGCATAGGGAACGATGGACGGGTGACGTTCAACCTGGGTGACAAGACCACTGTAACGGTACACTATCGCGGTTGTGCCGAAACCAAGGTCAAGTATGTAGACGAGGACGGCAACGATATTTCGAATTTGTTTGATGTGACGCCCGCCCCATATCTTCGCGCATTCCGAGACGAGGAGATAGATATTCCGACCTCTGAGCTGCCGTTCTACGAGTTCTCTCACTATACGCTGAGCACCACTGCCGGCAGCGAGCCTTCGGGATACATAGATGACCGTCTGGACAGCACCGTGACCATGGGGCTGCGGGATGCATCGCATATAGTAGTGCATTACAGGGCGTTGGTAAACGTGCCGGTCCGGTATGTGGATACCGGCGGGCGCGACCTGTATCTGGACGGCGTAATGCCCCGGGGAACTATTGCCGTTATAAAGGGGTACAGGTATGAGAAGTTTGAATTTAAAGTGCCCGCCCTTGTCAATTTCACGTTCGTTTCCGCCGTGCTGAGCAGCAGCGACGAGACGGTGTTTATGGTGAACAGGGAGACCGCAACGTACCACGACCTGGATTGCACGGAAAGGGGTGAAGCCGCTGACTGCGAGGTCATGGCCGGCGCCGACGTAAAGGCGGCCGGGCTGAAAAAATGCCGCAGTTGCAGGCCCGTACTGCTATCGCCTCCATACGCGGAACCCTCCGTTACCCATTTCATTCCTGCCAGCGGCAATACCATGCTCTATACGGGAAGGTTCCTCAAGGGCAACGGCAGCCGCATAACGGTGGTTTACCAGCCCAACCCGTTCGCGGTGGAGCTTGTGGACCCGAGCGACAGCGGTTTGGCGGATGGCGTGTTCGAGGTGGTCAGCAGCGATGGCAAGACCGTCTACAGCGGAACTACCGATGAATCGGGCCGTGCGACCATGGCTGCCGTGAGCGCGGGGCAGTACAAGCTGAAGCAGGTTTCTGCGCCGGCGGGGTATTACCTGAATCCGGAACTGCTGGACGTGGCGGTGGATAAGTACAATAAGGTGTCGGGCTGGCTTAAGCAGACCGACCAGAAGATAATAAAGACCGTCATCTGCAGGGACGCGGCGACAAACGCCGTTATTCCCAACGTCAAGGTGGGGCTGTTCGAGAACGGAAAGCTCGTCAGCGAGGCAGTGACCGGGAGCGACGGCAAGGCAAGCTTCTGGCTCCAGAGGCATGCGGATTACACCATAAAGCAGATATCGGCGCCGACGCCGTACATATTGTCCAACGATGTTGTGACAATGAAGATAACTGAAAAAACAATAGACGACGGCAAGAACGAATTTGTTCTTTACAACTCGGTTCCCGTGCCGACGGGAGGCGAGCCTCTGCCGACAGCGGCGATTGTTTCCGCAATAACGGCAGTGATACTGTCTGTATTGGGAGTGTGGCTGGTGCGCCGGAGGATTTTCGGCACGACGAACAAGGCTTGATTGCGAAGGGGTGCGGCTATATTGTCCGCACCCGTTTGCTTAAGCTGAGAATTGCTTTGCATCGCTCGGACAGCGATTGATTTATCGTGTCAAATTACATATAAAACCCAAGAGGGAGTAGAAGGAGATGGTTTAGGTGAAAAAGCGAGTGTTTGCTGTTAGACTCACAGCGCTGCTCATCGTGGCGATAGTCCTGACGGCAGTCCCTGTTCTGGGATTCGCAGAACAGGGAGAGGGTGAAGATGGGGGAGGCGGCGAGCCTCAGACGACTCAACATACCGTAAGCGTACTGATAGATGAGAAGGACCTTATGAAAGGGTCTACAGCGAGTAGTCTTTCGCAGACAGTCCCCGGCGGCTCGCTCGCTTCAGTGAAGTGGGACCATCTTAACTGCATCAATGTCAAGGATATAAAGGCAAAGGTGACATGGGACGACGGACAGGGAACGCAGAGTCAGGTCGTATCCCTCGGCACCGTGACCGGCAGCGGAACGCTGCCCAATTCCGGCGCATACACAATCACCAGGGCAAGTAACGATATGGGCTTTACCATATCGTTCCCTGCCTTGAATGCCGACATAGAAATCACGCCGGAGCACGAATATAAGGTGGTCGTAGAGACTAATTTGCCAAGCCAGGTCTCCATCAACGGCGCTCCCACGAGCTACATAGGAAAAGGGCAATCAAAAGTCGTGTCCTGGACCATGACCGGCGAGGCCGAACTGGACAACATACTCGTGGGTCGCGGCGAAGAGACCGTGACGGTAACGTCGGAGCAGACGACATTTACCATCGGCGGCGATACCTATGCCATTACAAGAAACGACAGGACGTATTCCATAGAGGTGAACGATATAAGCGATGGCTGGAATTTCCTGATTAGCGCAAAAGAAGATATTTTCGTCGGCGGCAATAACTTTACTACCGAGCCGACGGTCGAGCTTGTGCCGTTTGCGACGGATTCGGGGACCGTAACGTTGCCGGACTTTGGGTTCTGGTGTAAGTACGAAACGAGGGCGGACGGGTCCGTACTGATTACGCACAATGCATATAACACGACATACCACGGCGGCGGCGCGGCGGTATTGTATCAGAGCCACTATAGCGGGCAGGTGATAGATAAACTGACCGGGCCGCTTACGGTTTCAGTCCGTCTTCAGTGCCAGCAGGGGTGTCAGTTCATAGACACAGCATCGCTCACCATACCGTACAGGGCCGTTACGTTCAAGGCCGTGGATGAGCTCGGCAACGAAATCAAGTTCCCTACCGGCTGGCAGGAGACCTGCTACGTTATGGACAACCGCACCTGGGCGACGGTGGCGCCTAAGATAAACTGGTACGAATATGTGCCCAAGCATACGGCAAATCCTTCCGTTGCGGAGACGGCTACCCGAGAGGGGAACGACCATAAGGTCTATTTCTCGCTTGCAAAGGGCGAGAATGGAACGATAACGCTGAAGTACAAGGCCATAGGCCAGGCGAACTTCCGGTATCTGGACGAGCGCGGGAACCCCATACTTTTTGATGGCGCAATTTCGTCCGCGAGGGGATATCGCGGGGAAGAGAAAGAGGCAAAGATACCTTCCGCCGACTGGTATAGATTCACAGACACGAGCACTGAGACAAGCGCGGGGGAGACCCCTTCCGCAGAGCTGACAGGGGAAACGGGCGAAACGGTCAGGCTGGGGCTCGGCGGCGGGACAACGTTCACCCGAAACTATGTAGCGACGGCGTCCGTAAAGGTCAGGTATGTGGATGAAAAGGGCAACGACCTGTCGCCCATAATCGGAGATGCAGTTCCTTACACCATATCTGGAGACAGGGGCGAAGTCCACGACATCGCAGCGCCGGACATCTATTCGTATGAGTACGCCGGCATAGACATAGCGACCACTGAAGGAAAGATAGCAAGCGCCACCCTGGACGCGGCGAACAAAAAGATAACGCTCAACCACGAGGACGCCAGCACCGTTACCGTCCGATACCAGGGAAAGGCCAGCGTGAAGATACGCTACATAGACGACGAATTCAACGACGTCAACGCCATCTTCAAGGAGCTGGAGCCCGACAATATAGAATTCCTCAAAGCGGGCAACAGGGACGACGCCTTCAGCGTCTACCACGCCGAGGAGATAGGCGATTATTCCTACGACCACATGGAGATAAGGCTCAACGGCGAGTATCCGCTGCCCGAGGGCAAGATAATCCCGCCGGACGCGCTCACCTCCATATCCGCGACCTTTGATACCAATACCGGCGACGGCGTGCTGCGCCTGTACGACAATGCGGAGATAACCGTGGTGTACAACTATCGCGGCACGGTCTGGATGCGGTATCAGGACGAGTACGGCAACGACCTGGTCCCAAGATGCGACCCTACGCCGCCGGAGTTCATAGAGGGCTATCACAAGCGCACAAAGGAGATACCCACACCGGAGCTGGACTTCTTCGAGTTCCAGCGTTACGAGCTGGCGACGCGGGAAGGGGAGCGGCCCTCGGGCTATATAGACGGGCCCAAGGACAACACCGTCACCTTCGGAGTCAGGGACGCCTCCACCATCACCGACAGGTATCGCGGCTGGGCTATGGTAAACGTGGTCTACGTCGATGAAAACGGCAAGGACATATCCTCGGTGTTCGGAGAGAAAGCTGTTCCCTCGCTCAAGGGGTATAGGGATACTGAGGCTGGCATTCCCACGCCCATGGACAGGTGGTACGAATTTCAAAGCTACAGCATAGCCACCGCAGCGGGCGCAGAATGCGAGTCGGGTTTTATAGACGGTCCTGACGACAGCACCGTCACCTTCGGATTGAAAGACCAGTCCACCATAACCCTTGCGTATCGCGGCCGTGCCAAGGTCAAGTTTATGTACATGGACGAATATGGCAACGACCTGTCCAGCGAGTTCGGGGAGTCTGCCGTCGGCGAGATGGAAGGGCTCCGGGGCGATTCGGAGACGATACCCACTTCGGACAATCCGTGGTACGAGCTGCAAGGGTACGAGGTAAAGACCACGCCCGGCAAAGAGGCTTCCTGCATACTGAACGAGGACGGGACCTTTACATACGGGCATCGGGACGGCAGTACGATAATAGCGAAATACCGGGGCAGGGCTGAGGTCAAGATGAGGTATGTGGACGAGAACGGCGACGATATAACGGGCCTGTTTGAGACCGAGCCCCCAAAGCATGTGGTAGGGTACAGGGACGATGATGAAACCATACCTACCCCGAGCAGGAAGTATATGAACTTCTCCCATTACACACTAAGTACCACATACGGCTCGCATCCTTCCGGGTACATACAAAACAAGCACGACGAGACACTGACTTACGGCATTCGGGACGCCTCGCATATAGTGGTCCACTATCGCGCATGGGCGGAGGCCCCCGTGCGGTATATCGATACGTCAGGACGGGACCTGTTGGCTGCAGGCGTGGCTCCCAAGACCGTGACGACGATGCTGACCGGGGACCGGGGCGAGAGCTTTGAATTGAGCGTTCCCAACATCGATAACTACACCCTGGTCCAGGCGCGTTTGGATGTGAACGGCGGACCGCTTTACATAGCCAACTCCGAGACGTCAGTGTATCACAGGAGCGGCTGCAGCAAGCAGGGCAGCGGAGAAGACTGCATCGTAATGTCGGCCGCCGATATGAAGAACGCGGGGCAATACAAGGCTTGCACGGAATGCACGCCGAAAGTTCAGCCCCTCGTTTCGGCAGCGCCTTCCGTGGAGAATTTCAAAGCGAGCCTGCTGAGCAAGAACAGATACAACGGGAGATTCCTGTTTGGGAACGGAAGCCAGATAACAGTGGTGTACAGGCCGGTCCCGTTTAAGGTACGTCTTGTGGAGGAAGCCCCGAAGGCTTTCTTCCTGGCTGCGCAGCGCGGGTTGGGCGACGGCAAGTTTGAGGTGAAGGATGCGGATAATAAAACCGTGTATTCCGGTACGACCGACAACACGGGACATATTGACGTAAAGGCGCTGCCGGAAGGCAAGTATACCATAAGTCAGACGTCCGCGCCTGCCGGCTACTACCTCAATCCCAAGCCGCTGGAGATAACGGTGGACAAGCACAATACCGTCATCGGCCAGCTGAAGCAGGAGGATGCAAAGATAATCAAGACGGTCAGGTGCGTAGATGCGGAGACTAATGTCCCGTTGAGCGGCGTCAGGGTCGGGCTGTATAAGGACGGCGCACTGGTAAGCGCGGCGACAACGGGTGCGGACGGCAGCGTGGATTTCTGGCTGCAGGGGCGAGGCAGCTACACCATACGCCAGGATTCCGTGCCGCAGCCTTACGTTATATCCAACGAGGTAATAACGCAGACCATTACCGACACAACGGTCGATGACGGCAACAACACCTTCATGCTCCGCAACACGCACATAGTCCAGACCGGCGGCGAACCGCTGCCGTACACCGCAGTGATAACCTGTCGAAGGCAGG
>OGOZ01000146.1_pt1 | contig 48610 bp, 52 predicted proteins | sample 1552801 | NCBI WGS metagenome assembly OGOZ01 (sample SAMEA2580196, study PRJEB22360) | human gut metagenome | biome: human gut; feature: human-associated habitat; material: faeces | place: Denmark | collected 2008/2010 | reverse complement strand
TATCAAGGAACTGTGTGATGAATGAGGCGAGAGATATCGTAGGGATAAGTGTTCCTTTCGCGGCCGGGGTCGCGATGGGGGTGGCTCTGTACCCTCTTCTTTCCGGAGGACTGCCGTTCATCACCAGTTCGATTCTCCTTGTTCTCATTTGTATAACAACCTTATTGGTTCGCTTCGGCAAGCTCAGCGACCGGAGCGGAAAGCGGTTGGTGAGCCTGTCGAACCAACCGCGCCTCGGCAGGCTGACGCGCTTAGGCAGGCTCAGCGGCCGGCGGATATTCTTTGCGGGAATATTCATAGTCACGGGAATATTCTGCTCGTTGAATTATCACATCGCAAGCGGGATTCCTGAATATGAAAGCGGATTCATCGGTTCGGCGGCGGCCAATGCCGTCGGTACACTGCAGAACGTCATTGACAATATACCTTACCCGTCCGAGACCAGCGGCCCACTGGTGAAAGCCCTGCTGACCGGCGACAAAAGCGACCTGACGAAAGAGATCACGGGAATATTCAGGGACAGCGGTGCCTCGCATATCCTCGCACTCTCAGGGCTGCATCTCGGTGTGCTTTATATCCTCCTTGCAAGGCTGACCGCACCTTTAGGCAATAGCCCGTGGATCAGAAGGTTGAGATATTCATTGATCATCGTGGCCGCACTTTTCTACTCCATTATGACCGGTGCCACGCCTTCGATCATCCGCGCATTCCTGTTCATCACCATCAACGAGACCGCCAAGCTGCTTGGACGGAAAAGGGAGCCGGTCAGGGTTCTGCTGGCCGCTCTGACCATCCAGCTCGCCCTGAAGCCGGATGTCATCACCTCAGTGGCGTTCCAGCTGTCCTATATGGCGATGGCGGGAATATTCCTGCTCTTCCCTACCCTTGATCGGATCTATCCCGCACCAAACGGTTCTAAATTATCCAGATTCAATCCTTTACGGAAAATATGGAGCGCGGCGATGCTGTCAATCTCCTGCCAAGTTTTCACCGGCCCGCTGGCGTGGTACTATTTCCACACTTTTCCCAAGTACTTCATTCTGACCAACCTGATCGCCCTTCCACTGACAAGCGCGATCATAACCCTTTCCGTGGCCACAATCGCGCTGTCATTCTTTGGAATATGTCCGGAGCCGCTGGTGATCCTCAACGATCACGCGATGCAGGCTCTGGTTTTTTGCCTGGAAATCATTTCCGGGCTGGATAATCCTTAACCTATTCTTTAGTAACCTTCAAAAAATAACCTGCATCATCTTAAGGAATCTTTTCGGTCTATATCTCTTTTCTCATCAGTCATGTGCCACCGGCACACTCCTTCTTCGAAAATAGATCTATCCTCGAAAATATTCTCTTAATCTGAGGCAACTTATTTTTTTCATGTTACTTAACGTCTGCCAGATGAATCTTAGTCGTCCTGATTCCATAGAAGCAGACGACAATGAAGCAGATAAACGGCAGGATAAACGAAGCGTTCACAGCCGGCAGGAAACCGATCGTGCCCTTGTCGATGATCCAAGCCTGGAGCGGAGGAAGCACAGAGCCACCCAGAATGGCCATAATGAGGCCGGCGGCACCGAACTTGGCGTCATCCCCGAGCCCTCCGAGGGCGATTCCGTAGATCGTCGGGAACATCAGCGACATAAACCCGCTGACAGCCACAAGGCAATAAAGCCCGAGCCTGTTCTGCAGGAATATCACGCCGGCAGTGGCGATCATTCCTCCTATAGCGAAGATTGTCAAGAGTTTGGACGGTTTCAGATATTTCATCAGCCAAGTGCACAGGAAGCGGCAGGTCACGAACAGGATCATCGCCGCGATGTTGTACTTCTGCGAAAGCACCTCGGCCGCCTGCTCGTCCATTCCCTCGGCCATAAACACTCTTGTGCCGTACTGGATGATGAATGTCCAGCACATAATCTGCACACCGACATAGAAGAACTGAGCGATCACTCCCTCCCAGTACCGAGGCCTGTGAAGCAGGCGGTTCAGAACCGGGCCGATGTTCATCTCGTGATCATTGTCGGCGTTCTTAGGCATCTTCGCGACAAGTATCAAGACGAACATCACGATGATGACAAGGCCGACAACCCAGTAAGGTCCCGTAAGCACATTGAGATCAGCCTGTTTCATCGCCTCGAAGCTCGCATCGTCCAGAAGCGCCCGCTCGGCCGTGCTGGCCGGATGCAGCCTCGCCTGGATGAAGTTCATCGCCACGTACATTCCCATCAGCGAGCCGATCGGATTGAAGCACTGGGCGAAGTTCAGACGACGGGTCGAAGTCTCCTCCGTTCCCATACTCAGGATGTACGGATTGCAGCTGGTTTCAAGGAAAGACAGACCGCAAGTCATTATGAAATATGCGATAAGGAAAAAGCCATAGACACCGACAGATTTGGCCGGAAGGAACAGCAGAGCCCCGAGCGCATAGAGTCCAAGCCCGACAAGAACGCCAGCCTTGTAGGAGAATTTCCTGATGAACATCGCCGCCGGAAGAGCCATACAGAAATAGCCACCGTAGAATGCCACCTGGACCAGAGAGCCCTGCGTCACACTCATTCTGAATATCTTGGAGAATGCCTTGACCATCGGGTTGGTGATGTCGTTGGCGAATCCCCACAGGGCGAAACAGGTCGTTATGAGAATAAAAGGCAGGACGTAGCTTACTCCGCCTGCCTTTAAGATTGAATCCTTCTCCTTCATATTCAAGGATTACTTGTAGATCGGACCGAAGTTCGCGCAGGCACGGAAGTCCGCACCCTCCTTGTCCATTCCGAACGCGTTCCAAGCCGCCGGACGGAATATCTTGGCATCGTCCACGTTGTGCATGCAGACAGGGATGCGGAGCATAGAGGCCAAGGTGATGAGGTCAGCGCCGATGTGTCCGTAGGAGATCGCTCCGTGATTGGCGCCCCAATTGTTCATCACGCTGTAAACGTCCTTGAAGGCATCCTTCTTAGGGTCAAGGCGTGGGGTGAACCAGGTTGTAGGCCAGGTAGGGTCGGTACGCTTGTCGAGAACGGCGTGGATCTCAGGATCGATGTCCACAACCCAGCCCTCGGCGATCTGGAGAACCGGTCCGAGCCCGTCCACGATGTTGATTCTCGCCATTGTTGCAGGGAAATCTCCCCTTGACACGAAATGGATGCTGAATCCGCCGCCACGGAAGTAGTCCCTGTCGGCCGGCATCCATTGCGAGTGCTCAAGGCAGCGCTTCTCGTCCTCCTCGGTCATCTCCCAGAACGGCTTCATAACCGGATTACCCTCTGCGTCAGAGCTTTGTCCGCAGCCGTCCATAGTCGTGGCTCCGGAGTTGATGAGGTGGATGATTCCAGGGGCGGCCTTGCCGGTGAGTTCCTTGCCGGTCACCCTCTTGACAGCCTCAGGGCTCCAGTACGTCCTCACATCGGAGAAGATCTGAGGACGGTTGGTCAGCAAGTGCGCCATAAGCATAGCCGTGCCGTTGAGCGAGTCGTTCTCTGTGGCAAGAATCGAAGGCTCCCTGCGGCCGTTCCAGTCGAAATTGGTGTTCAGAAGGGTCTCCGTGAAGTCCCCGTTAGGCATCCAGTCGGTCCACTGACGCTGTCCCTGGAAACCTCCGGCGATGGCGTTGTGCCCAAGAGCCTCCTCCTTGAATCCCATCTCGCGGAGCTTAGGGTTGCCGTGCATAAGATCCATCACGATGATGGTCATCTTCACCACGAATTCCCAATCCTTGTCCTTCTGCTCACGGGTCTTTTGCTTGCCTTCAGGGTTCTTGTCCCAACCCTCGTTAGGCATACAGTATTTCTTGACCCAGGCCATAGCCTTCTCGAACTCCTCAGGGTCGTATATTCCAAGATCCATACGCCTCAGGATCTCGACCTCATCTACACTTTCATTCCTCATTCCCAGATACTTCTGGAAGAAGTTGGTGTCCACGATGGAGCCGGCGATGCCCATCGTAACACTGCCGATCGAAAGGTAAGACTCCCCTCTCATCTCCGCCACCGCGACAGCGCCGCGGGCGAAACGGAGAATCTTCTCGGCCACATCCTCCGGGATCGAGTTGTCATCGAGATCCTGGACATCGTGACCGTATATTCCGAAAGCAGGAAGGCCCTTCTGTGCGTGCGCGGCAAGCACGGCGGCGAGGTAAACCGCACCAGGACGCTCCGTGCCATTGAATCCCCATACAGCCTTCGGCCAGTAAGGGTTCATATCCATGGTCTCGGAGCCGTAGCACCAGCAGGATGTCACGGTGATTGTTCCGCCGACACCCTCGCGCTCGAACTTCTCGGCGCAGGCGGCGCTCTCAGCCACACGGCCGATCGTACCGTCAGCGATTACACACTCCACCGGAGTGCCGTCGGTATATCTCAGATTGGAGGAAATGAGGGCGGCGACATTGGCCGCAAGGGTCATTGTCTTTTCCTCAAGACTTTCACGTACACCGCCTTGACGGCCATCTATGGTCGGACGGATTCCTATTTTAGGATGCTTCATAATATTGGATGTTTTAATGTTAATGTCGTTTCAAAGCGCATCCGCAACCGAATGCGTAAGCGTAAATTTACGAATATTATCTGAAAATCGAATGCATAACCCGAATAAACTCTCGGTTGCTCCCTCTTATCAATGACGATATTCTTTCCGCGGCCGGTCTGTCAGGATTCTTCCAAGCAGGAAGATCCGGTTTCCTGCCGGTGCGCGCCAGAATCCCCGGAGCGATGACTCGGGCGACTCCGGCTTTCGCCACCTTGGCTCCACAACCATAGTCAAGAAGATTGGGCCGGAATATATCAGACGGATTTTCAAGATGCCTGACGGCGTATTCAGGGACTAGTGTGAGCGTCATGTCGTAAAGATGGCAAGGAATAGGGATGACCGGATCCGGTTCCAGAAGCCTTCCATGACGGGATCTGCCACCGGAGAGCAGGTTGCCAGACAAGTCGGAGACAGTGCCGGCTATCACGGCCTTATGACGCAGGAAGAATGAATTCTCGAAGAACGATGCGAAAGCCCCTTCCTCCAACCTGAGGTCTGAATCCATCCAAAGGTAAAAGTCGAAGCCGATCCCCAAAACCTTTTCCCAAACCTTCTGATACCCACCTACTCCCTCATCATTCAAAAAAGTGGTGAATGAATATCCTCCCGTGGCCGTCAATGCTTCCGTCTGCCTTTGACATTCCTCAAGGCAAGCGGTGGCGCCATCCTTGCCATCATCGGTAAGGGTTATGAGAAGAGCCACGTTCATATTCCTAAGAATCCAGTTTGAGCACAGCCATGAAGGCGCTCTGCGGCACCTGAACCGTACCGATCTGGCGCATCCTCTTCTTGCCTTCCTTCTGTTTCTCAAGAAGTTTCCTCTTACGGGTCACATCGCCGCCGTAGCATTTCGCGGTCACATCCTTGCGGACCTGACGCACGGTCTCACGGGCGATGATCTTCGCCCCGATGGCCGCCTGGACCGCGATATCGAACTGCTGGCGAGGGATCAACTCCTTGAGCTTCAAGCAAATCTTACGTCCGAATTCGTAGGCGTGATCCTCGTGGATAAGGGTAGAAAGCGCATCCGCCGGGTCACCGTTCAGAAGGATGTCCAACTTGACCAGCCTTGCTGTGCGGAAATCCGTGACGTGATAGTCAAACGACGCGTAACCCTTTGAGACAGACTTCAATTTATCATAGAAATCGAACACGATCTCGGAAAGCGGCATATCATAGGTGAGCTCGACCCTGTCGGAAGTGATGTAGTGCTCCCCGATCAGTGTTCCCCTCTTGTCCATGCACAGTTTCATAATCGCCCCGTAGAAATCCGTCTTGGAGATGATCTGGGCCCTGATGAAAGGCTCCTCGATGTGATCGATCAGCGTAGGGGCCGGAAGGCCGGACGGATTGTGCACGTCAAGCACCTCCCCCTGAGTGGTATATACTTTATAGGAAACGTTAGGGACTGTCGTGATGACATCCATGTTGAACTCTCTGAAAAGACGTTCCTGCACGATCTCAAGGTGAAGAAGTCCGAGGAATCCGCAACGGAAACCGAATCCGAGGGCAAGCGAAGACTCCGGCTCATAGACAAAGGAGGCGTCATTGAGCTGGAACTTCTCCAGCGTCGCCCTAAGTTCCTCAAACTTGTCAGCCTGAACAGGATACATACCGGCGAACACCATCGGTTTCACCTCCTCGAATCCCGCGATGGCGGCGGCGCAAGGCCTGGCGGAATGGGTTATTGTGTCACCCACCTTGACCTCCACAGCCCTCTTGATTCCGGAGATGATGTAGCCCACGTCCCCGGTCGAGACCTTGCCGGTAGGCTGGAGCTTCATCTTGAGCACACCGACCTCCTCGGCGTCATATTCCTGTCCCGTAGCGACAAACTTGACCTTGTCGCCTGTGGAGATGGATCCGTTCAGAACCTTGAAATAGGCGATGATTCCCCGGAACGGATTGAACACCGAGTCAAAGATCAACGCCTGCAGCGGAGCGTCTGGATCCCCGTGCGGAGCCGGAATCCTCTCCACAATCGCGTCCAGAAGCGGCGGAATCCCTTCTCCCGTCCTCGCGGAGACTTTGAATATATCGTCGTGGTCACAGCCCAGAAGATCGACTATCTGGTCGGCCACAATCTCCGGCTGGGCGGAATCCATGTCTATCTTGTTCATCACCGGGATGATCTCAAGTCCATGATCCACAGCCAGATAGAGATTGGAGATCGTCTGTGCCTGGATTCCCTGTGACGCATCGACAACCAGCAACGCCCCCTCGCAGGAAGCGATCGAGCGGGAGACCTCGTAGGAGAAATCCACGTGCCCCGGAGTGTCGATCAGGTTAAGGACATATTTCTCACCTTTATAAATATATTCCATCTGGATGGCATGGCTCTTGATGGTGATTCCTTTCTCCCTCTCCAGATCCATGTCGTCCAGCACCTGCGCCTCCATATCCCTGGAAGACAGAGTCTTTGTCAGTTCGATAAGCCTGTCGGCAAGTGTGCTCTTCCCATGGTCGATGTGAGCGATGATGCAGAAATTCCTGATATGCTTCATATAACGTGTCGTTCAATTGCAAGTAACGGGACAACCGCCCGCATATTCCTAAGTATAATTGCAAAAATAAGCAATTTGTCGTACATTTGAAAGATTGAACACAATCAGGATGACTGACGAGGAGATTATCGGGCTTTACCGGAACGGCCAGGACGAAAGAGCGTTCAAAGAGATAGTCGCGGCTTACAGCGAGCGGCTATATTGGCACGTCCGCAGGTTCGTCTGCTCGCACGAGGACACCGACGACCTCCTCCAGGAGATATTCATAAAGATCTGGTCAGCCCTTCCTTCGTTCAGAGGAGACTCCAGGCTGTTCACATGGATCTACAGGATAGCCACCAACGAGACATTGAACTGGCTTCACAAGCAAAAGGTCCGCGCCATCCTCAAGTTCGAGAGCATCGACACGGAACTGGCCGACAAGATTGACGACGATCCGTACTTCAACGGCGACGAGGCCCAAAGGCTCCTCTTCAAAGCCATCGCCAGACTTCCTCAAAAACAGAAATCGGTGTTCTGCCTGCGATATTTCGACGACCTGTCCTACGAGGAGATCTCCGAGATCCTTGGGACATCAGTCGGGGCCCTGAAAGCCTCCTATCATTTCGCCTCCGAAAAAATCCGCGCGGAACTTCAGAATCAGATTAAACCTTGATGTTGACAATCTGTCAAAGATAACGTGATGCAAAAGAGAAACGACATATTCAATGGCACAGGGAAGGCGGCCTTCAAAGTTCCGGAAGGGTATTTCGAGGAACTCAAGGCCCGTCTTGACACCATACCTGCCATGAATCAGACGATCAGTCCGATGCAGCGCATGAAGCCGTACCTTGTACTGGCCGCATGCTTCCTGGCCATACTGATGATAGGGAATGCCATCCTCAGCGGCACGGCGGAGAAAGGCGCGGCAAGCGACCTTTACAACGAGTTCGCCTACATAAGCCTGCTTCAGACCAATGAATATCTCCATGCGGATGGCGCTGAGCAAGACACTATCTCCAACGAGGATGTGGTCAACTACCTGATTGATTCGGGCACTTCCGCCGAATTGATTGAATATGCCGGACTTATAGCGAAAAAATAGATTTGACATGAAACGAATATTATTGATACTCACAGTCCTGATTTCCGCGCTTCCCGGCTTGGGGGCGCAGGACAAAGGCAAGAAGGACTGTCACGACAAGTGGAAGGCCGAGAAAATCGCCTATCTTACCGACGCGTTGGATCTGACAAGCGCCGAGGCTGAGAAGTTCTGGCCGGTCTATAACAAATGCGAACGAGAGAAGAGAAACTCTTTCAAAGTGTCCATGGACGCCTACAAAGCTCTTGACGAAGCAATCAAGGCCGGGAAAGGTGACAAAGAAATCAACACTTTGTTGGATAAATACATTGAATCCCAGAATTGTGGCAAGGATATTGATAGTAAATATGTCTTGGAGTACCGAAAGATACTTCCCGGCAAGAAGGTGGCGAAGTTGTATATCGCGGAAGAGTCGTTCCGCAGGCAACAGATTCATAAACTGAACAAGGATAATAAGAATGAAAAAAGATAACAGATTATTTTTTTGGTCAATTGGTTAATGGTTAGTTTGGTTACAGATAATAATCTGTTACGAGGGAGACTTGCTGGGAAGTACGTCTCCCTCTTTCGTTTAAAAGAGTCAGGAGCTCCTCCCGAGGAGAATCCCCGAACTTTCCCTTACGTCCGAACTGAACAATCAACCGCGACACCGGCTTACGTTCCACAGTCCTGATTCTCAAAATCTTCCACGGTACGAATCCGCACATCCTGGCGTGCCTGAACAACGCTTTCTCCTGGTCGGAAGGCAGGATCATCGACACACGGCCATATTCACTGAGGACTTCGGAAGCATATTCAAGAATTTCCCGATAGGAGAGAGGTTCCGCCCCGGCAGGATCTTCCGGGTCTCCAGTGTGGCGGGCGGTGTTGCGCCTGGCCTCGAGTGCCTGGAGCGAATTGTCGTAATAAGGTGGATTAGAGACGATAAGGTCATAGCACGCACCGCTGTTCGCTTCCTTGAAAGCCGCCAATCCGATATTCACTGACTCAAGATGATCCCGCCAAGGGGACTGATCGAAATTCTCGGCCGCCTCCTCCGCTGACGGAGTGTCAATGTCTATTCCTTGAATATGCCAGTCCGCGCCGGAGCATTCAGTCTCAAGGCGCTGGGCTATCATCAGAGCCACCGTCCCAGTGCCTGTGCCGACATCAAGGACACGCCTGTCATTTGGCAGCACAGTTGTGGCGGCCCCGAGAAGCACCCCGTCAGTATTGACCTTCATCGCGGAACGCTCGTTGCGGACACTGAATCTCTTGAAACGGAATACGCTCATAATGAATATGTCCGGTCGTTCTATTCCTCAACGAACTGCCCGTCACGCATAAACAGGGACCTGTCACACATCCGCGCGAGGTCAGGATCGTGTGTCACAATGACAATCGTCTGGCCGTAGCGCTGCCTCAGATCGAAGAACAGCTGGTGGATCTCGGCCTTGGTCTTCGAGTCCAGATTGCCGGATGGCTCATCGGCGAACAGGATCGCCGGCTCATTCACAAGGGCTCTGGCTATGGCGACCCTCTGCTGCTCGCCTCCGGAAAGCTCGGACGGCTTGTGCTCCATCCTCTCTCCAAGCCCCATATCCTTCAGGAGTGCGGTGGCGGCGGCCTTGGCATCCTTGTCCGAACGTCCGGCGATGAAGGCCGGGATCATCACGTTCTCCAGGGCGTTGAACTCAGGTAAAAGGTGATGGAACTGGAAAACGAACCCGATGCGGCGGTTCCGGAAAGCCGAAAGGTCCTTGCCGCTCAGATGCAGCACGTCAGTCCCGTCAATCTCCAGAGAGCCGGAGTCAGGTGTGGACAATGTGCCCAAAATCTGAAGCAATGTGGACTTTCCCGCGCCTGACGCGCCCATAATCGACACGACTTCTGATTTATCAACCTGAAAATCGACTCCTTTAAGAACCCTAAGATTCCCGAAAGATTTTTCTATGCCCTTAGCCTGAATGATCATAATCCAAAACTTCTTGTGTTTCTCCTGAAAGTCCAAAACCGTGCGTCGTCACACTTACAGAGGTGGTCAGACAATGGATTTTGAATATTTCCTTTCAAAGATAACAGATTTTTTCAAAAAAGTTTTGCGAATTTCAAAAAAAGGCATAACTTTGCAGTCCTTTCCAATGAGAAGGCTTGAAAGAGCGATTGTCAGGAAAGGCCTGAGGGGTTAACCCGAAGGAATGTTATCGGGGTGTGGCGCAGTTGGCTAGCGCATCTGGTTTGGGACCAGAGGGTCCAGTGTTCGAGTCACTGTACCCCGACAGACAAAAGAAGCGACCGGAATTCGGCCGCTTTTTTGTTATTACTGATCAAAGCCTTCCAGTCAACGGAAGAATAATCCGCTACGGTACCGGCCTTATCCCAAAGGCCGGAACGCAACAAGTCGAAAAACAGGTCATCTTTCGGGATATTCATAAAAAAAGTTTTTGCGTTTGAAACAATAGGCGCATTCCGAAGTAGCCGTTTTACTTCCAGACCCCGTCACGGCACACTCTTGCAGCTTCGGCTTCAGGACGGCACCCCATCGAATAGATCGGAACCGAAGTGGCGATTCCGGAGGCGACCGGTGTCAATGCATCCATGATCCGACGTTCCCAACGAACAGATGAGACAGCGCTGATAAAACCGGCGTAGGCGTAAATCCCGTTCAACCTTGAGATGCTGTTGAGCGGCGCCTGCCTGAGACAGACAATGGCCTTGACCGGAACCCTCACATTACGATAGCAGGGAGTCTTCCCGCTCCATGGAGTGCCATAGACGAACAATTTCCCGTCTTCAAGTCTCACGACCGGATTGTCATCATTGACCAACGTGGTTCCAGGAATATTCTCGAGCCACAGGCGGCTGTGGGTGCTTTTACCGGTTCCGCTGGGGCCAAGGAACATCACTGCCTCTCCATCCAGAGAGACCACCGAGGAGTGCATCAGCAAGACTGAATGCGCGGGAGAGTTGTAGGAGAACATCATCCGCAGGAGCACGTCCATCATGTATGTCACCTTGTAGGCTGTCATTCCCGGTTCCGGATAATAGTCTCCGACAGTGCTGTCGTTGGAAACCAACAACCTTCCCAAGGACGGACTGGATTCGGTGCTGACCTCGAACCATGTCCCTTCAGGACGGCGGTAAACCTTGAAGTACGGCTGTGAGTCTTTGACATCCATGATCAGGCCTTCCCCCTGCCCCCGCGTCGAAAGGTTCACTTTCAGGCGCATGGATGACCAGACGGAAAGTCACATCCGCCTCTTGTCCGATGAAGAACGGTTCAAGCATGGAAAGATCCAGCATGTTGGCGTCAATGTCAGGGATGAGTTCTCCACGCCCCTGCACAAATGTCCTGAAAGGCACCTTGTCCCCGGCCCTTACCGGAAGAACCGGCAAGACATCACCTGCCGCAGCCAGCGCTATCCGCTTCCGGACCGGTTCAGTGTACTCCATAGGGATCCATGGAGACCTCAGTTCAAGAGCGAACGCCACTTCGCCGACACGGTAAACCCTGATTGTTGAAGTGGACATATCACTCGAGGACACCGTTTTCCTTCAACCGGGAGCACATCGCCTTGACATCAGACAGGGCCACCTCCGGAGAGACATCATACTTCCCGCACAAGAGGCTGACAAGCGACTCCTCCGTAAAGTCCGATGAGCCGACAGATTCCAACAGGTATGCAGCGGAATCATTCAACCTGATCAACTTGTTGAAATTCACAAAGTCACTTCCCTCCCCGGAAAGGACCTTCTCACCGCAAATCTCGCGGATGACAAATCCATTCTTCACTTTCATGTGGCAGCTTTCTTAAGGTCAGTAATCCTTAAAAAATAACTTGGTAATCTTTGATTGTCTTTTCGGTCCAGATGTCTTTTCTCATCAGTCATGTGCCACCGGCACACTCCTTCTTCCAAAAGAAATCTATCCTCATAAAATCTGACACAAAATTTAGTTCAACTTATTTTTTTCATGCTTACTTAATGGCAAAGTCAACGATTTTTTCAATACTTTTGCAAAGAAACAAGTCAATGACACGATGCTATAAAGGCTCAAAATGGAAAAAATGACCGTCAACAACGAAGCTTATTTCGGGAATGTCATCACATTGCTGCGCAAAGGCAAGAAAGTGACGATTCCCGTGAAAGGGACAAGCATGCTGCCCTTCATCGTGGGCGAGGTGGATCTTGTCGTGCTGGAAGGCGTGGAGGCGGCCAGCCCGGAAAACTTGCCCCACCGCAACGCGGCCAAGGGGGACATCGTGCTTTTCCGGGTGAACAATCATTTCATCCTTCACCGGATATTGGAGTTTGACGCGAACGGCGTCGCGGTGATCCAAGGCGACGGTATCCTCAGGGCAAAGGAGCATTGCGGAAGAGATGGAATATTCGGACGCGTGGTGTCGGTTCTGAAACAAGGGAAGCATCCTGTTGACGTGGAGTCCAATGGCTATCGCCTGAAAATCAGGCTTTGGCTGATGGCCGCCCCTTTCCGCCGCATATTGCTCGGGGTCTGGAGACGCTTGTTCCTCACTTCAGCGAGGAAGGCGTGATTCTCAGAACAGATGTGCAGATTGACGCGATTTCCTCTCTATGGGTGATGATTATGAGGGTTTTGTCCTGAACCTGCCCTGAAAGCCTTTCCAACAGGATCTTTTCCGTCTCTATGTCCAAGGACGAGGACGGTTCGTCAAGCAGGAGGATTCCGCCTGGACGGAGCAATCCTCGGGCAATGGCGATCCTCTGGGCCTGTCCTTCACTCAATCCCACGCCATGCTCGCCGCATCTGGTGTCAAGGCCATCAGGCAGATCCATGACAAAATCCGCCGCGGCCAGATGAAGGGCCCTTGAATATTCCTCATCACCCGCATCCGGATTTCCCATGCGAAGATTGTCCCGGATGGTTCCGCTGAACAAGGTGTTCCCCTGCGGGACATAAGACAGGTTGCGCCGTGTCAAAGGCGAGGCCTCGGCCTTGTTTCCCTCGCAGTCGTAGAACACCACATTCCCGCTGTCAGGCTTCCCGGAGTGAAATCATGGGAGAAGTCATCGAATACCTTTTTTTCGCCGCCAGGGTAGGAATATGTAAGATGCCCGATCCTGATTCCGGCCCTGCCGGTCAGGACGACAGGCTTCCCGGTTTGTTCGAGAGGTGCGTCCGACAGTTCGGCGAGCCTCTCGGCAGCGGTCATGACACGGATGAACGCCGGAATCTGCCGACTGAGTTCGACCATCGGGTTTTGTATCTGGGCCACAAGCTGAAGGAACGCGGTCATCGTGCCGAAAGTCACAGCGCCGCTTCTGATCCCGAATATTCCCCAAAGGAACGCGGTGGCGTAACCGGCCGAGAATCCGACTTGGATCATCAATCGGGGGAAAAGCGCGAAATTCGTGTACCTCATGACATTACGGAACAACCCTGATTGCATGTCGCCAAGTTTGGAAACGGAATATGGTTGTATTCCATGGAACGAAGCAGCAGACGATTCTGCACACTTTCCTGAATGTGTTCCTGAATAGCGCTTTCCCGAGAACGGATGTCATGCGTAAGCTTTCTCATCCTACTGACATAGCTTTTGCTCAACAACAAGGCCGCCGGCATGATGAACAGGAGAATAAGAGCCAAACGCACATCCATTTTGGAAAGGATGTACAGGGCGCCGATCAACTGGCAGGTCGTTATCATTACGCTCGGGATGCCACGGCACAAGACCTCGGAGACACTCGGAACATCATCAATCAACCTGTTGAGGATGTCTCCCGAGTGACGAGACTCCCGGCTGTCCCACCGGCTTGCCATCAGATGATCGAATATATTCATCCTCAATTCATTGTTCATGCAAGCCTCTGTCTTTCGGGCCAGTCTGTCAGCCATCAATGAAAGAAGTGGTCTGACGGCCATGCTCACGATCATCATCACGACGAGGACGCCAAGGCTCCATCCTTCGGACTGTCCTGTGACATTGTCGATAAGCCCTTTGCACACCCAGATGAAAAACAGAGAGACCGCAACCCTGACCATACCGGTAACGCCCACACACAGAATGTGAAGGTGATTCCCTCGGGAAGCGTTCCAAAGCCATGCTATGCAATCCTTGATCCTCATTTCAGAATTGTTCCGGCAGAATGCAAATGTAACACTTTTCCACGAATGTTCAATCGCATGCCCGTCAAGAGCATACATAAAGTGCGGGAGGCTGGCTTGAAAGCCGGCCTCCCGCACTTTATACAGTCCGAAGACCAAGAAGCAGTTTTGAGTTGTTTAAAATGTTCTTTGAGGTGAAAAACTTCAAACAAACAATTCAAAACAGCTCCTAAAGGTTTACATTGTCTTTCTTCCAGTCCTCTACCGGAGGAACGATGCCAAGGGCGATGATCTCCTCACGCATCTTGCAAAGGTGCTCGTAAGACTTCTGGAGGTCAGCCATCTCGACTTCAGTTCCCTGAGGCTCGGTGAAGTGAACACCGGTGGCGTCGATCGTGGTAGGCATAGCCATCATCACGTTCTTGAAGCCGCACTTGTCGCAGTTGACATAGCAACCAGCAGGCCAGGTGAACGGAGTTCCGCCCATAGCGCCCTCGATCATCTTGACAGCCTGGTAGGCAGGGCTCTGGAATGAAGAACGTCCACGGAGCTTGATGATGTTGGAGCCACCCTGGATGGTGTCGTGCTTGATCTCGGCCCAACGCTCCTCGGAGATGTTGTACTCGGAGAGAGGCTTGCCGTCAACCTTTGCCTTTGACGCGAAGACAGCCATCTGCTCGCCGTGACCGCCGTAGGTATAGCAATCGGTAACCTTGTACTGCGGAACACCGCAAGCCTTCGAGATCTGCTCCTGAAGACGTGTGGAGTCAAGAGCCGCGAGAGAGGTGAGCTGGTTAGGCTTGAGGCCTGAGTGGATGAGGGCGGTGAGAGCCGTCACATCGGCCGGGTTGAAGATAACCACAACGTGGTTGACATCAGGGCAGTACTCCTTGATGTAGTCACCGAACTGAGCGGCGATCTGGCAGTTGCCCTTGAGAAGATCCTCGCGGGTCATACCGTCCTTACGTGGAGCACCGCCGGAAGAGATGATGAACTTGGCGCCTGTGAAAGCCTCCTTAGGATCGGTTGTCCAAGTTACGTTGGCACCTGGGAAAGCACAGTGGTACATTTCCTCGGCTACACCGTGGACAGCCGGTTCGATGATGTCATAGAGACAGATGTTAGGAGTAAGACCGAGCATAAGGGCGGTCTGAGCCATGTTGGAGCCGATCGCACCGCCGGCACCGACGATGAGCAGCTTCTCGTTTGTCAAAAATCCCATGATTAATAAAATTTTATGTTAAAAATCCTATAACAGTCAAAAGTGGTACAAAGATAACAATTTCTGTCGTATTTTCTTTCTAATTCAAAAAATCATTATATTTGCAGAGATAAAGAAGATTAACTGATTATATGGAACCTCCCAGTTCTATTCTGACAGACGGCAAATCAAAGGCGGACCCCCGATCGGACGATCCGCTGTCGTGCGGCACGTTATATAATCATTCGCTGAACATCCCGGGCCGGGTCAGGGCCGCGGGGGAATTTTCTTGTTTGAATATCTGAATCTATGGCACTATATTTAAAAAAGGAATTGGAAGAGTCCAGATCCTTGATCGGGGTTTGGCAGATAACCGAGACGGAAGATAAACTTCGCGAGCTCGCCTCCGTGCCGTCCGACGAGATGGAGGAGATCTCATTCATAAGCAACGAATCACTCCGTAAGCAGAGGCTTGCGGTAAGGGCGCTTCTCTGCGAGTTGTTCGGAGAGAAGGTCTATCTGAGCCACCATGACAACGGAAAACCTTATCTGGAGAACAGCGTCACCAACATAAGCATCACACACACGGATAAATATGTCGCTGTCATCCTGAATGACAACGAGGATGTCGGAATAGACATCGAGTCCCTGTCCCGTGACTTCTCCGCCGTGGAGCGCAAGGCTCTTTCCGAGGACGAGGTCGATGACCTTGATGATGACAAGAGGAACGAGCAGCTGGCGATCTATTGGTGCGCCAAGGAAGCCATCTTCAAAAGACTTTCGGCCTACAGGGTGAATTTCGCCGAGCAGATCGAGGTCGAGCGTTTCCGCCCGAAAGGTGAGGGTGAGCTTGACGCGACCTTCATCCACAAGGATGGCTACGAGGAAGAGTTTGAGCTTGAATATATCACCTTTGACAACCACGTGCTTGTCTGGGTGGTAGGATAGTATCGTTTAACCATTTAACATATCAGCATCATGTCAACGACAGTTTTGGTGATAATCGCCATTTTGGTGGTCATATTCATTTACATCTTCTTGACCCAGAGGAAATTCGTCGCTCTGGAGGAAAAGATGAAGAACGCTTTCAGCCAGATCAACGTCCAGATGAAATCCCGTTGGGATGCCGTGACGAATCTGGTCGAGATGACCAAGCAGTACACAAAGTACGAGCACGACACCCTTGTGGACGTGATCTCGAAGCGCAACGCCAATGTCTCCAATCCGGGCGAGTTGGCGGAGAGCGAGGCCTCTCTTCGTTCTGTTGTGGGACGCTTGAATGTAGTCGCCGAGCAGTACCCTCAGCTGGGTGCCAACACGGTGTTTGTCAAGACAATGGGCGACATCAAGGACTACGAGGAGAAAGTCCGTCTCAGCAGGATGGTCTACAATGACTGCGTGACGAAGATGAATATGATGGCTCGCCAATGGCCTTCCTCAATGGTGGCCGCCATGCTCCATTTCTCGACCCACGAACTCCTGCCGGAAGACCAGACCGTCGTCAACGCGCCTTCAGTCTCAGACATATTCAACAAGTAGGATCATGAGGAGGCTTTGGACATTTTTCCTGGCCGCCGTCCTGTCTCTCGTCGCTGTCCCGATGTCCGGCAGCGACGTTGACTCGTTGAGAATCAACGTGGAACTACGGGACAACGGATCTGCCATTGTGACCGAGACATGGCATATTGATGTCTCTGACGACATTACGGAGTGGTACCTCGTGGCCGACAACATGGGTCAGATGACCATTGAGGATCTGGCGGTCAGCGACGAGACCCTCGGCGACTATCTCAACGAAGGCGAATGGGATGTAGACCGCAGCCGCGCCCTGAAGGCGGGCCGCTGCGGACTTGTGACCAAATCCAACGGCTATGAGATCTGCTGGGGCGTGGGAAGTTCCGGCAGGCACACCTACACCGTCCGCTATCTTCTCACCGGCCTTGTCAAGGGTCATGAGGACATGGACGGATTCAACCACATGTTCGTAGCCCGTAACCTGGGTTCGTCACCCAAATCCATCATCCTGACCGTCAGGAAACCGGGAATGGAGTTCTCCACGGAGAACACGAAGGTCTGGGCGTTCGGTTTCCGGGGAGAGATACACGTGGAGAACGGGATTGTCGTGGCCAGAACCACGGAGCCTTTCATCAAGGAGAGTGCTATGATCGTCATGGTCGGCTTCGAGAAGGGCATGTTCCATCCGGACCTTGTAGAGAAGCGGACATTCGACCAAGTCCGCAAGAAGGCCCTAAAAGGCAGTGACTACTCCTCTTCGGGAGAGTACGGCTTCTGGGAATGGGCGTCCGTCATATTCTTTGCCTTCATCGTCATCCTTGTGTTCCTGGCTCTCATCGCCGCCATAAAGGACAAGATCAACAAGATCAAACGCAAGAAGGAGCTTCTTGGCGGGAGGATCAAGGATGTGCCTTGGTACAGGGACACGCCGGTAAACGGTGACTTGCGGAAGGCAAGCAACATACTGACAGAGTTCGAGGGCCTCAAATCAACCCAAAGACAGAATCTTATCGCCGCCTACATCACAAGGCTCTTCCTTAAGGGAGGATTCGAGATTGTCCCGCAGCCGGACGGCTCAAAGCCTCAGATGCTGGTCAAGGATCTTCCGGACACCGCGGCGCAGGACGATGACACGAAGCTTGAGTCCGAGCTGCACTCGTTCATCAAGGAGGCCGCCGGAGATGACAGGATCCTCCAGAAGAACGAGCTCCGGAGATGGTCCAGGTACAACGGCAGGACATTGTACGCCTGGAGCAACAGGATAGAGAACGGAGCGACCGTCTGGACGATGAAGCCGGAGGAGGTTCGCCAGGTCTTCGGACTCAGAAAATTCCTGAAGGATTTCACGCTGATCAAGGACAGGGGTGTGGTAGAGGTGAAACTGTGGAACGACTACCTTGTCTTCGCATCCCTTTACGGCATCGCCGACCAGGTGATAAAGGACTTCCGGAAAGTCTGTCCCGAGTACTTCAGGCTGTCCTCGTCCGCGGAGTTTTTTGCCGACAGCGCGACCAACATTATGATCTGGGACATGATCAACATGACATCCAGGGACTTCAACGTGGCGGCCTCAACCTATGAGGCCTCGCTCAACAGCTCAAGCTCAAGCGGCGGAGGAGGATCGTCATCCTGGGGCGGCGGAGGAGGCTTCTCCGGCGGAGGATCCGGCGGAGGCGGACGCTAACATCCGGTCACCAAGAAGCTGTTTTCAAACAAATCAAGACAACTTCTTAGAAGCTGTTTTGAATTGTTTGTTTGAAGGTTTGAGAGTGAAAAACTTCAGTTTCGACCGCTTCTTCCAAGGAAGATAGCGGTGCTATCTGACTGAAGAAGCGGGAAGAAAATGAAGATTTTTCACCTCAAAGAACATTTCAAACAATTCAAAACAGCTTCTTAGCTGAAAGCCACTCCAGGCGGCGGAGTGGATGTCGAACTTCACGGTACAGCCCGCGCCAGTTTCGGAAAAACCGTCAACGATGTCATCGACAGCATGCAGGAGGAGTTGTTCCGCGAGAAGGATTTCCGTTTCTGGGAATGCCTTGGAACGAATGTCGCACTGCCTTCAGTCAAGTTTGACTCAGTGTTCATATTCACACACTTCATCCTGCATTTCTATCACAGCGGACTCGGACTACCGAAAGAAGAGATGCCATTCTACGATCCGCAATTCGCAAAGTACTCCGACATGATCTGGGCTTCGATGAAACATTCCGGCAATTTCGGAAGGAAGATGAACGCCGGACGCGACATAAAATCCGAGTCTTTCCTTCTTCGCAAGGCAAGATCCCTGAAAGGACATCTTCTGTGGATGTCACGCCACTTCACCTTGTCCCCAAAGAACACGCTGAGAGCGCTATGCGGCACTATCGTCACCGGAGTGGCCGCAGCGGTAAAGGGACAATAATCACGTCATACGAGGAGACCGGACGGGGGAGAATATTTCCGGACACTTCACACATTGAACATGAAAGAGGGCAGCCCATCAAGGCCGCCCTCTCACATCTACTTACCGTAGTCGTAGATCTGAAGTTCGATAGGGCCGAGAAGGCCGGAAGGCTGAAGCTCGGAATCCTTGTTGAGGTAGGTCGCCGTCTGGAAGGTGAACCTCTCGTTGGCAGGAATGGCTTCCTTCTCTCCGATCACTCTGTTCCTCCAGCAGTTGACAACCTCCACCTCGATCGTGTTCACGCCCTTCCTGAGCAGGTTTGTGATGTTGAGCCTGTAAGGAGCCGTCCAGACACCGCCGGCATATTCACCGTTGACCTTTACCTTCGCCATCACCATGACCTTTCCCAGATCAACGTAGACCTCTCCCTGTGGCAGCTTCTTAAGCTTGAAGCTGTTGGTGTAGGTGGCGTCTCCGGAGAAATACTTGATCCTCGGATCGTCGCTGGTGGTCCAGTCATAGAGCGTGTCGAATGTGACCGGTGCCTCAGGGCCGCCCCTCTTCTCCTGGAAAGCGACGGTCCAAGGGGTGTCGATGGTCGCCAGGACAGACTTCTCCGGATAGTTGCAGCCTTCAGAGACCGCCTTGTCAGTGTCCTTCCTGAACACGATGAACGAGCTTTCGTAGGCTTCAAGCCTCATCGGAACCTTGGTGGTCTTCGTGAGTGTCCTGTACTGCCTCAAGTCACGGACATCCTTGGTGAGCGGATTCCATAGCTCAGGAGTCTTGCCCTGCACGCGGAACAGGCCATCGAATGAGATAGCCTTGTCTCCCTGGTTGGAGACGAAGTAATACTCCCCGTCCGCGAGTCTGAGATGGATGAACTGTATAGGCAGAGCCGGATCCTCCGTGGTGAAGTCAGGGGCGATGCCCAGATCGGCGAACACCTCCTCAAGCGAGGCGTCCTTGTAGATTCTGCCCTTGCCGTAGCTCACGGAGCGCGAGAACGGATCCGTGTTGTTTCTCCACATCCTGGCAGCGATGCCCCTTACCTTCACATCGCACTCCGGGTAGCCCTTCATGCTCGGAGATCTCTCCGGAGCCGGGCCAAGGATCACAAGACCGTCACGGACAAGCGTCTCAAGCTTTTCAAGGAGTTCCGGACGCATGGTCTTGATCTTAGGAAGAACGAGGACGGAGTACTGCATACCGCTTTCAAGGGTGAGTTTGCCATCCTTCACACAGGCCTTCATGACCACATCGCTGTTGATGTAGTCGAACGAGAATCCCTCAGGAAGTTCCGGATCCTTCATTCCGGTCATCTTAGGACAGTCTTCGCCAAGGAAGTAGGCGACATCGGCCACATAGCGTCCCTGCTGGAGCATGTAGTTGCAGCGCTTGATGTAGTCGTTGAACACGTCCAGTTGGGAGAACCAGGTGTTGTGACGGTTGAACTCATTGCCGAACCATGCGTTGACGCCAGGCACTCTGTCGTCAGGCTGCTGTATGTAAAGATGGTACAGGGTAGCGTTGATGCCCTCGGTGAAGAAACGGTCACCGCGCTGTTTCATCTGGCCGGGATACTGTGTGAAGTCAGGCCCTCCGCAGGTGAAGCTCTCGGCCCAGACCTTACGCTTTCCGTAGATGTGGCCGCAGGATGAGGCCACCCGGTTCTCGATGTCGCCAAGGTCGCCGAAACTCCAGAACTCGCCGGCGATCTCATCGGACTGCGATCCGTACTGGAGGAAGTCTCCAGGGAAGCCCCAATGGCCGTAGTTCTCAAGCCAGGTGGTCAGGCCATGCTCGTTGCTGACCTCACGAAGACCGCCCACATAGTTGTAGGACACCTCATCGGCGACAAGCCGCCTGAGATCCCAAAGGAAACGGTCGGACATGTCCTCGCTGCCGACCACCACACCACTCATGACAGGGATGAAAGGCACCGGATCGTAGCCGTAGGCCGCGATGAAATCCTCGATCAGATTGTCGGTCCAGTTCTGGCCTCCTGTCTCGTAGCTGTCCTCCACACAGACCTTGAACATCTTTCTGTCCTCGGCAGGGATCCTCTTCAGTATCTGGCCGAGATAGTTGTCAAAGTGTGTGCGTATGTGCTTCTTGCTCATCTTGTCCGTCTCAAGTCCGGTTCCCTCCACAGGCGCCGGGGAGCAGAGCGTGCCGGTAGGAAGCATGGCCGTCCTCATGACCACCCAGTCGCCTGCCGGAACATCCCAGACGAGCGTCCCGTCTTCGGACACATTGGCGGTTATGTCCTTGACCTCACTTTCAGGAACACCCTCATAGTCAGGCTGATCCCTCCACATGTAGGCATCCCACATAGGATGCGGGGTCTGCCACATCTTTGAGAGGGACTTCTCTGGGTATCTCTCCACGGCCGGTTTGTCGGACAGGGTGACGCTCTTTACGACCCCAGGCTTGACCTTGAGGACAAACTCGCCCGCGACCGTCTCGGGGATAGAGATCACAACTGGAGCGAATGGCTCGAAACCGACATTCGTGTCGGAACGGCTCCTGTCGATAAGGAACTCCTCGACAAGCGTGAGTTCTCCGCCTTTCCTCGCGTAGAGAGACGCCTCGCTGACAACCTCCTTATCGACAGGCTTGATGAAGACCGAACGCACGACTGCCTCCTTGCCGGCCTTGAATGTGATGGTTCCGTCTTCGGCCACCTCGGACGCGAAGCTGACGGAGGCAGCTGACAGAGGATAGGCAAGAACCCTGACAGGCTGCGCGTCCTTTCCGAGCTCACGAAGTTTCCCGTTGAACCTCACCGGACCGGAAACCGTGTCCTTCACATAGCCAAGATACCTCATCGCCTGCGATGGCTCGACCCAAGGGCCGCCGCTCTGGCTCCATCCAGGACTGTTGAACATACCGATCTCGATGCCGAGCTCGCCCGCGGTCTTGAACATCGTGTGAAGGATGTCCCACCATTCGTCCGTGAACATCCTGACCGGCCCCTGAGGAGCGCCCTGTCCCTCGCCGATCATGCCGATGAAGGCCCTGTTGATGCCTACAGACTTCATCGCCTGGAGATCCTTTACGACTCCTTCCTTGGACATGTTCCCGGCAACCCAGTACCAGTAGATGCCAAGTTGCTGACTCTCAGGAGTGTCCTTGAAGTTCTTCTCAACTGTACTGATGCTGTCCTGGGCGAAGGCTGATCCGCCCAGAAGCAGAAAGACGGCCACAAGCCATCTGATTTTTTTAACCATAATCATTTTTTTGGGAATATTACATCCTAAGTAACTCTTTGTAATCCCTAAAGATTACCTAAAAGTGGTTTTTTCAAATTTAGAAAAAAATCTAAACGGGCTGCAATTATTATCAAAATGTAAATGCCAATTATCAAAATGCCAATACCACCGCAGAGCGGATTCGAGGGAGACTCCGCCCACATAACCAACGAAGGTAGGCGAGAGACGTAAAGTCTGGTGCGAACGGCATAAAATTCGTACTATATTCTTTTAAAAGTGTTATTTTTGTGGTTGAGAGCCATGCCGCCGGGCAACCGCGCGACAGCGACGGCTCCAATCTGCGGAGAAAGAAAGAACATGAAGGTGAAAAGGATTATTATGATGGTTCTGGCCGGGATGCTCATTGCGTCCGGGCTGGGATACTCACAGAACAACAAGGTCTCCAAGACTGCTGACAGTGAACTGATTGACGCTGTCGCCGCTTTGGACAACAAACAGTATAAGGAAGCAAAGGACAGGCTGGAGAAAATCACGGAGACGGCTCCCGGAAACGACGCGGCGTTCTATTATCTTGGAATGTGCCGGCTTTACCTCAATGACCTCAGCGGTGCGAAGGCGTCGTTCAAGAAGGCCTCCGAGCTGGATCCGTCCAATTTCTGGTACAAGGAAAGGCTCGCACGGACATATTCATTGTCGGGAGAGGACGATCTGACTATCGCCACCTACGAAGCACTGCTGAAGGATTTTCCGAAGAAGAACGACATCTATTTCACGCTGGTCAACCTCTACCTCAAGCAGAACCAGTACGACAAGGCCCTCGGGGCAATGGACCAGATCGAGAACGTGTTCGGGAAAAGCGAGAACGTGACCGCCACGAGGTACGACATCCTGCTACGCCAGAACAAGCCGGAGGAGGCCCTGAAAACGCTGGTGGACTACAACAAGGAGTTCTCATCCCCTTACGTCCTGACCAAACTGGGCGACCATTCGATGGCGGAATATAAAGACACGGCGGCCCTTGCGTATTACCGCGAGGCGCTGGACCTCCAGAGCGGGTATATGCCGGCACTGCTCGGGGAATCCGAAGTGTACCGCATCCGCAGGAACTTCCCGGAATTTTTCAAGACAGTGAACCTGTTCATCGCCGACGAGGAGACCGAGGTGCAGACCAAGACACAGTATCTGGATATGCTCGTGAGGCGTTCCGACCCTCGGTTCATCCAGAATGTCAAGCCGCAGATCGACACGCTGTACGAGAATCTGGTGCTGGTCCACCCGACGGACAGCGCCGCGCTCACAGCGGCCGGACTATACTGGTACTCAACGGAAAGGGTGGACAAAGCCAAAGAATTGCTGCGCAAGAATATGACCTTGTACCCGGAAAGCCTCGGGGCTACGGCGACATACGTGCAACTCCTTGGGCTCCAGAAGGATTGGGACGCGTTGGACATCGCCTGCGACAGCGCTTTGGTGCGATTCCCGAAAGAGACATCATTCCTGGATATGAAGAATGTCTCCTGCTACAACAGAAAGGACTGGCAGGGAATCATCGACAACAACAAGAGAATCATCGAGATGGCGCAGGGCGACACATCGGTGACAATTCCGGCTCTGGCCTCCATCGGCGACATGTACCACGAGCTCGGGAACGAGAAAGAAGCCTTCAAGGTTTACTCCCAGGTTCTGAAAATCAATCCGGACTACGCTCCGGCGCTGAACAACTACGCCTACTATCTCGCGCTCAAGGGCAGCAAGCTCAAGAAGGCCTGCGCGATGAGCAAAAAGACAATCGAAAAAGAGCCGGACAACCCGACATATCTGGACACATACGGCTGGATCCTGCATCTTTTGGGACGGGACCAGGAAGCCAAAACGCAATTCAAGCACGCTATGCTTTACGGAGCCAAGGAGAGCGTGACAAGCCTGGAGCACTATGCGGTTGTGCTTGAAGCACTTGGAGAGACAGACCTCGCCAAGGTTTACAGGACGTTGGCTGAGAACAGAAAAGCGGAGGGCAAGGAATAATGGGAAGACGGACCGGGATATTCATTCTTGTTGTCATCGCCTCGCTGGCCTGGCATATTCCGGCATATTCCCAAAATACCCGGACGCAGGAGGCGCGCAGGGCAAGGCTCCAGAAGGAGATAGCCATTCTGGACGAGCAGATCAGGGCGAATTCCGCGAAAAGCGCCAACGCCATGAGCCGCCTCACACTCATCAGCGGCAAGATTGAATCAAGGAAACAGCTGATCGCGGAAAGCGATAGGGTGATTTCCGAATATTCCGACTCCATTCGTAAGAAAGGGTTGGAAATCAAGGCTATACAAGCACGCCTGGACACATTGTCCGATCATTATGGAAGACTGGTCCGTGGAGCTTATGTGAACCGTAGCCCTAAGATCTGGTACATGTACATCCTCGCCAGCGACAATATCGGGCAGGCATTCAGACGCTACGGCTACCTCAGGGATCTTTCAAAGCAGATGAACTCACAGGCTTCGAAAATCATTGATGTCCAGACCGAGCTGAAAAAGGAAAGTGAGGCATTGGCGGCCATGAAGCGGGAAGCCGAATCCACCAAGGCGTTGAGGGTGACGGAGATGAACAAGCTGAAGGCCGAGGAGAATGATTCGCGGAATCTTGTCAGCCAGCTGAAAAAGAACAAGAGGAAGTACCAGCAGGACTTGTCCAGAAAGCAGCGTGAGGTGGATGCCCTGAACAGGGAAATCGAGAGGATCATCCGTGACGCCACAGATGAGAAAGGCTCAGGTAAGGCCGGAAAAGGCAAGTCAACAGCCAAGCGCAAGCCAATCGACTACACTCTTGCCAAGAAATTCGAGGCTAACAAAGGCAAGCTTCCATGGCCTGCGGACGGGCCTGTCGTGGATCATTTCGGCCAGCGTTTCCATCCGGTCTATACAAACCTCAAGCTTCCGTTCAACAACGGTGTGACAATCGCACTTGCCGCCGGAACAGAAATCAAGGCAGTCTTTGACGGGGATGTGAAGCAGATTGTGGTCATGCCGGGGTACAACAAGTGTGTGCTCGTGCAGCATGGCAATTACTTCTCGTTCTACTGCAAGCTGGGGACGGTGAGCGTCAAGGCCGGGGACAAGGTCAAGACGGGACAGGTTGTCGGGACTGTGGACACGATCGGCGGGGAGACGCAGCTACATTTCCAGATCTGGTCTGGGCGCACGCCGCAGAATCCGGAGACTTGGCTAAGGCCATAAATTCATTTGATATGAGACACGAGATCATCATAAAGGACCTGCAGGACATCGACAGGGCTGCGGGTGAGTTCCTTTCGCAGACGGAAGGGCATAGTATTCTGGCGTTCTACGCTCCTATGGGGGCTGGGAAGACTACTTTCACCACGGCCATTTGCCGGCGGCTCGGTGTGCGGGAGGACGCTGTCAGCTCTCCGACTTTTGCGATTGTGAATGAATATCGCACCGGGTCGGGGGAGCCGATGTATCATTTTGATTTTTATAGGATTAACAAGATCGCGGAGGCTCTTGACATCGGGTTCTACGACTATATTGACAGCGGGTGTCTCTGCATTATGGAGTGGCCGGAGAACATCGAGGAGATTCTGCCGGAAGAGACGCTGCGGGTGCACATCACGGTCAATCCGGATGAGTCTCGAACGGTTTCCTGGGAGGATTAAGATCGCTTTTGGCATATCATCGCCTTACAATTCGTGATTCCATACTTAGAAGGGGTGGCCAGAAAAAAGGCAAAAGCCAAATTTTGCACGGTGGACCAAAATTTGGCTTTTGATTTTTCTGGCCCTGGGTATCTGATAATGTGGGTGATTCGTCACCAAGTCGCTTCGGCAGGTTCTGCAACCAAGAGACTTACGATTATTAAACACCTTAAAATAAGAGAGATACAATCCTAAAAAAACACGGAACTTGGAGCGGAGCGACCGAAGGGGTCCGGGGAATCCCTTCCCCGTGCCCCTCTGGGGCTGTCACGTAGTGACTGGAGGTTGATGAGACTTTCGGGTAATTACCCGAAAGTCTCAAGGTTGAGGCGGTCGAGGAAGCGGTAGGAGGCGGCTTCGCGGAGGTATTCAGGCCTTATGTCACGGGACATCTCAAGGTCGGCGATGGTTCTGGCGACTTTCAGGATCCTGGAATATGCGCGGGCGGACAGGCCAAGGCGGCTGATAAGCAGCTCCATCACCTTGCGGCATTCATCATTCAACTGGCAATGCTTCTCCAAGAGTCGGTTGTTCATCTCGGCGTTTGTGAATATCCCGTCATCGGCGAAACGCTGTTTCTGGAGCATCCTTGCCTTCAGGACTCTCTGCGCCACGACCTCGCTGGGTTCACCTTTCCTGCGGCCGACAAGTTTCACTGTGTCAACAGGATGAAGCCATAATTGAATATCGATTCTGTCCATTACCGGGCCGGAGAGTTTCGAGAGGTAGTTCAGCCTTTGGCCCGGAGTGCAACGGCAACGGTCTCCTTCGCCATAGTAGCCGCACGGGCAGGGATTCGATGCGGCGACCAACATGAAAGAGGCGGGATATTCAAGTTTCGACCTTAGCCTTGAGATTGTGACTTTTCTATCCTCCATCGGACCACGCAGAGCTTCCAGCACGGATTTTGGCATCTGGCCATATTCATCCAGAAAGAGGATTCCGTTTTCGGCCAGCGTGACTTCCCCGGGACGGATGTCGGCTCCGGCTCCGCCGCCGATGATCGCCGGGAGGGATGCGCTGTAGTGGGGAGCGCGGAACGGGCGTGTGCGGATCAGGCCTATCTGCGAGCCTTTCATTCCGGCCACGGAGTAGATCTTGCTCGTGACTATGGCCTCCTCCGTGGTCATCGGCGGCAATATTCCGGCCATAGCCTTCGCCAAAGAACTCTTGCCGCTGCCTGGAGGTCCTACCATTATAAGATTATGCCCGCCGGCGGCAGCTATCTCCACTCCCCTTTTCGCCCCCTCTTGACCGATTATCTCCGAGAAGTCCATCACGTCCTGGCCTGAGGGTTTCCGGACACGCTGCGCGTTTCTGGACAGTTTCCTGTAAAGTCTTGTGTTCCAAACAAGAAGATCGCTGCAATCTTCTTGCTCCTCAAGAATACGGATGACATCGGCCAACGTCTCGACACCGAATATCGACAGGTCATTGCATTCGGTGGCCTCAAGGGCGGAACGGAGCGGCAGGATGCACCCGGATATTCCCAGACCGGTCACCAGGTCGGCGAACGGCAGGGCTCCCTGGACTTCCCTAACCGAACCATCCAAGCCAAGCTCGCCCATAATCAAATATTTGTCAAGACCTGGAAAACGCTTCTGCTCGGAAGCCGCAAGGATGCCCACAGCTATCGGAAGGTCGTAGCCACTGCCGTTCTTCCGAACATCCGCCGGAGCCAGATTGATCACAAATAATCTCTCACTTTACCAATTGAAACTAATTCACTATATTTGTGTGATTATACATGAGTTATGAGTATGAAACAGGCTGCTATTTATTTGAGAGTCTCTACTGACCAGCAGAATTATGATAGGCAGAAGAAAGAGTTGTTGGCTTACTGCACAAGGAACCAACTGCAAGTGAAGTATATCTTTGAAGAGAAGGAGTCAGGAAGGAAGGATGATAGGCCTGAGTTCCAGAAACTATGCACTTTATCAAAAGAAGATATTCAGGTAGTTGTTGTCTGGGAAATATCCAGACTATCAAGAAAGGCATATATGATATTGAAGGTGGCAGAAGATTTTGCACAAAAAGGGATATCAATATATGCACTGAAAGAGAACTTGATGACACTGGAAGAAGATGGTAGTTGGAATAGTACTGCAAAATTAGTCTTGGGACTGTTTGCAAGCATGGCCCAGACTGAATTAGAAACTTTGAGAGATAGAAGTTTATCAGGCAAAAAGAATAAGATATTGTCTGGTCAGATGGATTACACTTTTAAGCCCCCCTATGGTTACAGCAGAACAAATGGGAAACTGGTCATAAAGGAAGATGAAGCAGAGCAGATAAGAAGGATGTTTGATTTGTATGTGAATGGGCACAAGAGTACCAGACAGATTGCAATTTCATATGGTTGGACCCAGAACAGAGTAAGTTATACCTTGAAGAATCCAGTATATATGGGAGAGGTTAGGTATAAGTATGAGCCCAGCATTATCTTACATGTTCCAGCCATAATATCAAAGGAAATGTATTATATCACACAGGAACTGTTGGAGAATAGGAGGGGCAACCAACTCACAGCAGACCAGAGGTATGATAATAGGTTAAGGGGAAAAATCTACTGTGGGTTATGTGGGAACAAGATGTATTACTCAAAGGATAAAAGGGTGAGCATATATACCTGCAAGACCAATACTCACAAGGAGCAATATATGTATTGCAGCACCAGGATTGCTAAGCACAAAGTTGATGAAGTGTTGGATATATTGTTGAGAAGAAGACTGGCTGAGAATAATGCAGATGAGAATAGGGATAGTCTTGTCAAGGAATTGAATGCAAAGAAACAAAACATTGAGAAAATCAATGAGCAACAGAAGGTTTTACAGGACAAGTTTGGTATGGCAGAGAAGAAGATAAAGGTTCTGGTTGATCTTGGCTTGGATGTGAAAGATGAAGTAAAAATCAGGGAAGGGTTAAGCAAGGAGATTTGTAACCTGGATGAAAGCAGAAGTATGGAGTTGAAAGATATTGAAGTCCTAACCAGGTCACTGAATGATATTGAAAATATGAGTTATGAGGAGATTGTGAAAGATAGTGTGTTGAGAGACAGGGTCATAGGAGATATGGTTGAAAACATAACAGTCTATTACCTCACTACTGGGCATTATTTGCAAATTAGATTGCTTGGAGATGACCTGGTGTATGGTTGCTACATTAAGAAACAGAAGCTATATCCTGGTGAAGATACACAGATAGAGTATATAACAGTAGAAGGGGCAGTTGTTGATGGAGAGCTGCAATGGTTTAACAAAGAAATAGAATATGACAGGCAGAACAAGGTATTTAGGTATGCTGTGGATGATGAACTTGTGGCTATGAAAAGAAGGCATTTACTATACAAAGTGTTTGAGAAATACTGTGGGATAGGATTAGAGAGGCTTGATATAGACTTTGTGACATCTATTGTAAAACAATAAACATCACCAAGTACAACTTAAACTTACTCCTTCTATCTAGGGTTTGTAACTGCTTCCAGGCCCATAGTGTGACCTGAACTCCTAATAGATACCAGGGCTACAAATTAAACCTCTTCTTTATTCTCATTACTGTTGAGATGCTTGTATGATTATCTCTGGCTATTGCTCTTATAGTCTTTATATAGTAGGTGAGGTCTTGAACGACATTATAATACTTTATATAAGCCTCATCTCTGGTCATTCTGGGTCTTCCTGTTCTTTTCATAACTATTTCAGATACATTGATTTCAGTTTCCTTAAAGTGTTGATGCTGGTACCAGTCAGGCTCTGGCAGTCCCTCAAAGACACATTCTTCTTCAAGAGGGAGATTTCCTTGGCATATTCCTCTGCATAGTTGGTCTTCCTGTACCCCACTTTCCTTCCCACCACCTTCTCACCTGGGTGCTGTGCCCTGAGGTTTTCATATCCATTCTTCATTCTTGCCCTAATCAGGTCTCTTTCCATAGAATTGAACTGGGACATTATTCCCAACACAAGGGATGCAATGGGATTGACCTTGCCATCAGGGAGAAGGGTTTCCAGACCATTTTGGAGGATGAAGACAGAGACTCCCTTCTCATTCAGCTTCTCTATGATGGAGAGGAAGTCCAGTGCTCTCCTTGAAAGTCTGCTGCACTCAAAGACAAGAATCTTCTTGACCTGATTCTGCTCCACATCTTCCAGGAGTTCCTTTAAGGCTTCCCTTTCAGCCACCTTCTTGGCTCCTGATATTTTCTCTGTGTATTCCTTGACCACCTGGTAGTGGTGTTCCCTTGCATATGCTCTCAAACTGGTCAGCTGATGGGTAAAGTCCTGCTGGGAGGTACTGACCCTGGCATAGATGCATACTTTTGTAGGTTCTTCCATACTTTTTAATCTTTTAAGTTTCTTTGATAGTGGGGGAAGTCTGTATCAAAACTGATTTCTAAGGTTATTTTGATACTTTTCTCCCTTTTGGTTATTCTGATACTTTTGGGGGCTTCTCATCAAGGGTTTTGAGAAGATGGTCTGCAAGTTCCACTGCTCCTGCTGTCCAGTAAGTGGCTGGGATGAGGTTATGGTGGTAGTTTGCTGCCATCCCTCCAAGGATGATTGCTGCTGCCCAGAACCTTTTTTCTTCTTTGTCCATAGGTGGTGGTGTTTAATGTTTCTCTTCAATGAGGTAGTCTTCACATTCTTCCAGGCCAAAGAAGTCAATGAGGTAGTCCTGGGAAACTGGTTCAGGACTAGTGTAGGAGGTGGAAGACCATTCCCTTCCAGGCTCCTTGTACATGATGATGTAGGTGTATGTCATATTCTGTCAGTTTTTGAATACACTTAAATTGATACAGCTATCACGCCGGAACTTGGCTATAATCAACTGATTAGACATAAAAAGTCAAACTGTCAGTCTGTGCTGCGACAGCTGTCGCAGTCGCAGACCCTCTGTGTTCAAAAACTCTTGTGTTCAAAAACAAGAGACCCCCTCTTTGGTTTGTTATATTTAAAGAAACCCCTCCCTGTTCTTGGAAGGGTGGTATGGTCAGGAGTCCAGCCTGGCAGATGTATAACAATCAAATAATCAACTATATGACTAAATCATTATCAAAGATTCTATTGGAGAGGATGTCTCTTGAAAAGATGTTGAACTACAAGTTTGAGTCTTCCTTCTGGGAAGAGTTTTCAATTGCAGAGGACTATGGTCCAGAGGGAATCCATCATCATTATGACATTGTGTTTGAACAATACAAGGACAACTTGAAGTACCTGACTGAACTGGTCCTGGTCCTTAACATCAAGATTTTCATCTGGTATGGGGTGGATGACACCATAGGTAAGATGTATGACCAACTCTGGAAAGAGACTGATAGTTATGCTCTTGAAACCCTTAAAGGGGATGACCTTCACTACTATCTCTCAACTCTTGATTAACAGTCACTTATGAGTTTGTTACATTAATAATGAAGAATAAATGAAAAGAGAAATACAACTCCTGACCTGAAAAGGAGAAAGAGATAAATAACTGTGAAGGGTCACCTGGGAGAAACAGGAAACAGAACAGGTCTGATGCTGACTGACAAGGAAGCATCAGCCTGCCCTGGGAACCAGGGACAACAAAGAGACACAAAGAAATGAATGAAGAATGGAAGTATTGATTGAAAATAACCCAGTCATAAGGAAAGTGTGGAATGACTGGATGAAGAAAGACAGAGAATTGTCTGTAATGACAAAGGAGGAGAGACTGGATTACTGTAAGGATTACCAGTGGGTGTATCCCAAGGAGACAAAGGGATTTGTTGATTTGGAGGCTATTTATAGTAGTGTTCATCATAAGAGTAATAGAGAGGAGTTCAAGAGGTGGTTCTATGTAGTGTGTGGTTATATGCTGTCAAGGGTTCATCTTGGAGACAACTCATATTATCATTACAGGAAGATATTCAAGAAACTGTTCAGGAGAGATAGATGCACAAGTGTTGATTTCCCAAAGCAGGTTATTCTGGTTCTTGCAATGATGGGTTATATTACTGAACTGGGAAGCTGGTATGTGTTCAACCAGGGGTGTAACTATAACAGGGGGTATCATTTCATCATTGACAGGGAAAAGTTGGTTTATTGGGACTCTCTGGATGACAAGGAATGGAAGATGACCCATACAGAGGGAATCACCTTCAAAGAAGATGGTTATGATCCAGAGAGGACTTCTTGGACTCTGCACCCAGACTGGTTATCTGAAAGACAGTATGAATCCATCTTATCTGTCACTGTGGAAAAGGAGGGTATAAGGGAATCATCTGACTGGATGTTCAACTGGGATGATTTTATAGACTATTATAACTTGGGAGACCAGGAGAAGGAGGAGACAGACAGTCAGTGGATTTCTTATCAGAGATTGAGAGACCTATCACTACACAAGATAGGGGGGTGTCTGGATGACAGTGTAAGGGATGATGGAAGACAACCCTATGCAGGGAGATTCTATTCCACAATGACTACTATAAAGAAAGAGGACAGACACCACTATTTGAGGTTGGATGGGGAACTTGTGACAGAGGTGGATGTGAGTTCTGCACAACCCACTTTCCTTGGGATTCTTATGTATCAGAAGACAGGGGTGAAGAGTGAGTGGCTGAGACAGTGTTTGAATGGGACTTTCTATGAGTGGATTGCAGAGAAGACTAACATATACAACCCCCCCCTTACAGATGAGGAGAGGAATACTGTCAAGAAATGGATGATGCAGTTTATGTACTCCTGTTTTCAGCCAGACAAACCCAAGGACTACAAGGGGGAACACAAGATAACCTATGAGTTCAGGAAGACAGAAGACCCCTTCTTATGTTTTCAACAGAGACTGTTCAGGTTCCTGGAAAAGAATGAACCAGCTATCTATAAGATGATTATCTGGTACAAGAAACACCCAGAGTACAGGAAGGACAAACCCCTATACCAGACTTACCTGGATGACAAGGGGAAGGACAGGAAGAAGAAGGTTGGACAGGGGAAATGGTGCAGTATGCTCTCCTATGACTTGGTGAAGATGGAGGTGGATTACATACAGAGATGCATACACACCTTACCAGAGGACTTGAAGTTCTTCACCATACATGACTGCATTTGTGTCAAGGAGTCAGATTCTTTGAGGGTTCAGGGAATTATGGAAAGAGTGTCCCAAGAGATGTATGGAGATGACATCACCATAAGGGTAAAAAGGGAAAACACCAGTGAATATTACTCATAAATATAGTATAAGTGATTTATAATTAAAAAGATAAGTATTATGGAAGTTAAGATTGTAAGATTTTCAAGACCCCTTTTGATAAGGGTTGATAGATGCTGTGATGATTATTACTACCAGACCATATATGGGTTCTGGCTGCCAGATAAAGTTGACATTACTGACCCCTATGATGAGATGAGGATGGAGCAGTATATGGGTTACCTGGCTGGCCTGCATTTCTGGTCATCAGGTCTTGGTCCAGAGGATGGTTATTTCACAATAAAGGATGGCAGATGGGTGGATGAAAAAGGAGAAGCCCATACCAAGCAGGATAAGTGGATAACAGATATGGAAATCAAGTGCCTGTTGAAGCTGGGACTAAACTATGATGTGGTCACTGTTGAGGTGGATGAGGATGAGTTCAGGTACTCTGTCATCAATGAAGACTATTTGGTGGTCAATGAGGAGTTTTATTATGACATAGAGAAAGACCCCATTTATGATACCCCCTGTCAGGCAAGGCCCCTTTGTACAGCAGATTCAGATGATGAACTCCCTTTCTGACATCCACCTTATAGACCAGAAAACCCTGTTCTATACCCTTAAATGGGGAGTTTGCACTGAAAAAGGGTGTCAGGTCAAGCCTGTCCTGTGAGTCAATTCATATTACTTCCATAATTTCATATTTCATTGTTGAGAGAGAGGCCTGGGGTCTCTCTTCTTCTTTGTATTCAAGGGGTTTGATTTGCTTGGGTGGGGCTGTTTTACTAACTTTGGAAATTAAATCCACTTTGTATGAGCACTATAAAGATACCACATAATGGACTTCCCCAGGAGATTGCAAATATCCCCTTTGGTCAGGTGATTGTTTTGACTGATCCAAACCAGGGCATAACATCCAAGACCATAAAGACAGTGGAGTTCATTCACTCTGTGGCAAGAAAGCTTAACCAGAAAAGGCATATAGTCAATTCTCTCCCAGTGGATGCAGCAGATCTGTGGGGGTGTGTCATCTGCAAGGTCAAGACAGATGATGGTGTCCAGATTCTGGTGTCTGACTGGAACTCCCTTCTTGAAATGCTGTGTGTGTTCTGGGAACTGGATTATGAGGAGGTCTGCAAGATTCCTGACATTATACCTGGCTGGCATAAGACCCATAAAGGTGTGAAAATTGGTGGAGAGAGTCATCCTGTGAGGGTACCTGTCCCAGCCAGGATGCCAGAAATGGAGAGGTTAGAGGACCACTCCATCTTATTGCAGTGCATAACAGTTCATACCAAGGAAGGAGAGATGGCAAAGATTGAAGATATATTGGAAGATGCTCTCCTCCATAAACTGGACATTTCTGCCCTTGATTTGATTACACTTCTTGATAAGGTAAGTAAGAAGGAGAGGAAAACATATGAACTTGACATCAATATTATTCCTGGGGATGAAGGTTGGGATAAGGATATGATAGTATTTGGTCCCAGGAGGACTTGTGAAATCACCATAACTGATGATTCTGGCATAAAGCACAAGAAAAAACTGCCAGCACAAACAGCAGCATTGTATCTGACCTTCATTCTATTCAAGGATGGGATTAAGATTGCAGATCTAAAAACAAATAATGAGTTCTACAATCTCTTCATACATATATGTAAGAGGCTCAAATCCATAAACAAACTGCCAGACCAGAAAACCCTTTGGAAGAATGCAAACAGAAAGAGGGGTGAGATAAAGAAGGCCATCAGTGATGTCACCAATGATAATAAGAATGCAGAAATGTTGTTTGGTATTGAAGGTGAGGAAGGGAAGGAGTTTAGGGTTGCTGGTGCCACAGATGAACTCAGGGAGAAGATAAAGAAGGGATTTGATATAGAGTAATATCTTGTCTGTGTGTATTTTTAAATTCATATAACAATAGATTGTTGAATAATAAAATCAACACACAGCCAGCATCTCTCCTGGTTTGACATAGAGTAATATCTTATACATATAGATATAGAAGACAAGACTTGTAAGTCTTGTCTTTTTTTGTGTCCATAAGCCACATATAGGTGACTTTTTGAGGGGGCAGAAGCTCCCTGTTTCAACCACCATTTTGAGTGAAAAAGTAGCAAAAATGACTTTTTTAAAAGTCACTTATAGGTGGCATCCTGTCTTCTTTGGATTATCCAAAAAAATCCATTAAGGTTGTAGTAGTGAGGGATTTGAGGAGGAAAAGAGGTTGAAAAACTCACCCATAGGTGACTTTTGAGACCTTGGTGATTTAGGGAGAAAAACTGATAATATACTTTAATACATTAAAAATTATGATTGATTTTGAAAACACAAATGTGAAGGTGGGGTCAATGTTTGTTTGGAGTCCCACAAATGAAAGAGTTATTATGGGTGATTACATCTATGTTGATACCACCCCTAACAAAGACAAGAAGTTCAATGTACCTGATGGTGGTATTTGGATGATGTATCAGAATGACTCCTTCCAGAACAAGGAGAACTTCATCCAGGGTGTCAAGTACATCAGTGAGTTGGCTAGTCCCAAGTCAATGAAGGTGTGTTTTGATCTCCTTGACTGGATGACTGAACACTATGAGAGTAAGAACACTATGGAGTATTGTAGATACCTGGGGTTCTTCTGTGAAGTTGGTGTGTGGAAGAATCCCAAGGTGAGACAGTCCAGTCAGTACCACAAGGACTTCCCCAAGTATCTCTCCAATTGTATGGATATGTATCTCAAAAAGGAACTGTATAACTAATTATAAATCAATTTTAAAACATTTTTATCATGAAAAAGATTATTAAAAGTAAGACTTACAACACTGAAACCTCAAAGAAGGTGTGTGGTTTTGATGTGAATGGTTGGACACATGAGTTGTACCAGACCAAGAGTGGTGAGTACTTCTCCTACATCTATGATGAAAGGTGTCTGAGGTCACTTGACACAGAAGAAAAGTACTCTCATCTTTCTGACTATTGTCAAAGAATCAGTCCTGTTTCAAAGAATGAAGTAAGTCATATGATGGAAAGGTCAGGACTTGTTTCAAGAGACACTGGTGTAACTGTTCTCAATGGACTGAAAGACTGGTGTGATGAGGATAATGAGAAGTTGAAAGTTACTGGTGAAGGTGGACTTGTCAATTTTGACTTTGGTTCCTGGGAAGTCACCCTGGATATTGATGATGTCAACTGGGTCAAGATGACTCCAAAGGGGAAGTCTGTTTTTGATGAGGATGACCTGAGTATGATTAATTGGTTGAGAAGTAATGACTGGGATAAAACTTCCTGGGAAAAAGTAAGGGAAGAGTATCTCAAAGGTAGGTTTGGTGAATGTTAAACAATTAAAATACAATAAGTTATGATTAAACACACTAAAAAAGAAAGACTTGATGAAGTCAAGGACTACATCAATGAAGAACTGAGTAATCCATTCACTATTGAAGTTAAGGTAACAGAAGAAAATGGGAACCTCATTTTTGATTGTGGATGTTGGGTAGTGACTATGGGTATTGAAGATGACTGGTTCAATGTTTCCACAGGAGATGGATGTGGGATAGGTGAATATGACCTTGACCAGATTGTTGAAATCAGGGACAACAAGGAAACCATCCTTGAAATCTACAATGGAGAGTGGGATGATGACAGTGAAGAAGAATGTTAAACAATTTAATAAGAATTAATTATGAAGAAATTAAGTCAAATTAAGAAGTATTTGGAGACTGAACTTAACTGTCCTTATGAGGAGAGTGAAATGGAAGTGAGTGTGGATATGGATTACAGTGAACTCCATATTGAAACAGACTCCTGGGTAGTCAATCTGGGTCTTGGTGAGTGGAGTAATGACATCTCTCTTTACACCAAAGGGGAGAAGTGTATTGATGAGTATGACCTTGAATTCATTATGAAGATCAACAATTCAAGGGAGATTATTAGTAAGATCTGGAATGAAAGTGAGGAGGTGTAAATATGAGAAGGTATTTGAAACAGAAACAGGTCAAGAACAGTTATGTGGAATTGTTGTCAAAGAAGATTGACAACCTTCCTTACTCCATCAAACCCAAACATTTTGAGGAGTTTAAAAGAAATCTTCTTGGGAGATTGATGTACAGGATGAGACCAAGTGATCCACCCTATTTGGAGACAATGTACCAATGTTTCAAGGGAGAGTTGGAGGACAACAATATCCATGTCTCCAAAGAACAGATGTTGGAACACACAATTATGTTCATGTCACTGATGTCTGGACCTTTCCTGACTAATGACAAGTTTGAGTTTGAGTTAAGGGGTGAGAGTATCACAGATACATATAGAGAAATCTACCAGACCCCAATTATATTGAGTCAGATGGAGGAGGAATAGAGGTATGAAGAAGATTATTGATGGGGTCATTTGTGACACTGAAAATGCTAAGTTCATCACTGGACATATATTTCCTGGTGAATGTTGGGAGTTATATCAGACACAGACAGGAGAGTATTTCAGGTACATAGAGAAAGAAAATAAACCAGATGAAATAAAACTCTATTCTGTGGAAGATGCAAAGGTCATGGTTGATCATACAATAGAATCCCATGATGTCTGGAAAAGAAAGAAGAAGGTGATTAAGGAGATAAAGGATTATATAAGACTCCATTTGTATTATCCTCACAGGAAGTATGGATTCTTATGTGTGACTGAAAGGGATGGTTACCTGAGAATCTTTAATGGTAGGTTCTTTGTCTGTATTGGACTTGAAAAAGGGGACTTCATATTGGATACTGATGACATGTGTTATCAGGACTTTGATTTAGTCAAAGATATCAGAGACCATAAGGAGACCATCCTTTCAATGTATTTCAAGGAAGTTAATAAGGAGGATTTGTTATGACAGAAGAACAGAAAAAAGAAAATGCACTCAAAACAGTTCAGGAGTACATCCAGAACCAATTGTATAACCCCTATAACTATGAAATATCAGTATGGTATGATGATGAAGACAACACCTTTAACATCAGTACTGATAAGTGGTCAATGGACTTTTTTGACCCAATCAATAAAAGATTGTGTTTCAATGGGGATGGGTTTAATAGTGAGGAGTTTGACCAGATTATGAAAATCAGGGACAAGGGGGAAACAATCTTGTCAATATACAACAGAGAGATGGAGAGATAACACTATGTCACAGTTATTTCATCAGGGACAGACTGGTAAATCACCTTTCTGTCCCTTTCTTATTTTCTGTCTCTCCAACCAAAATACTCATAAATACTTTATAAATAATAATTTAGAAAGTTATGGAAGGTAAGAAGATTGGAACTTTCAAACAGTTCCTAAATGAACAGAGGATTCAGAAGATAAAAGAAGAGAGAGTGTCACTTGGAGTGGATTGGTGGGATTCCTGTATTGTAGAAGTGATGCAAATAATGAAAGATGAGTGTGCTGGCACCCTTGATTATGAAACTTTGGTATCTTATGTCAAAGGGAAGTTTCAGATTCTGGGAAGGCCAGACCCTGGATATGATGAAGGCTTCCTACTTCAAAATATCAAAGACCTTATATTCCAGCTCCATGGGGACAGCTTTGTGTGTGATGGTATGTGTAATTGGGGAGACACATCAGAGATACAGGCCAAGGGCCTTGTAGTTTCAGAATTGGCCAAGGTCATCCTCGACAAGGTGATGGAGACAATAAAGTCACCAGATGACCCTACCCCTGGTGAGACAAGGGTCAGCCTGGTAGATAAACAGCCAAGGACACTGGTACCAATGACAGAACCTGTTTCTGATGAGGAGGAAGATTATATGGATGACCTTCCTTTTGAGAGCCATAAGGTAAGTCCTGTCAAGGGGTTCAAGGACTATGCAAAGATGCTGAAAGAGTCTGTTGCAATCATTGATATGACCAGCAAAACAGACTGCATCCAATATTGTCTGGACAGGGTGAAACAAGAGGTTGGGAGCTTTGACCCAGATGAGTTATTCAATGTGGCAAGCAGGACAGCAACCCCAGAGACCAAGGCACAGTTGGCACAATACTATGTAAAGAATATGGTCTTTGATTATCTCTCCAAGCAAAAAGCCAAACTATGCTGGGTTGATGCAAGGGGTAAGAAGGGAAAGGATATCCCAGAAGACATTATGGAAAAAGGACTTGACCAACTCTACCAGGATATTGCAGATGAAGTCCTGGTAAAGATTGCAGAGATAAATGGAATAACTGTGAGTGATGGAGAAGCTGAGTAAAATAATGGAAACCTATATCATGGAGGAACCAGCCAGGGAAACCCCTCCCAAGAGTGAGCTGGTTCAGCAAATAGAAGAGTTTGCGAACAAGGGCAAGAGGACAGAGGTTATCAAGGCCTGGACTGAGATAAAAGACCATCCAGAGGCCCAGGATATGAGTTCTCCTGTTGGTTCTGCATTTGACAAGGAAGACCTTGATGAAGAGATGAGGGCTGTTTATGCTGTCCTGGATGATGGTGGTTTTATCTATGCAAGTTTTGAGCATTCCTTCTGGATAAAAGTTAAGAAACAAGGAAAGTTGGTCAGGGTAATGTAGTGTATTTTGAAATCTACACAACCAAAGATTGTTGAACAATAGAATCATCTATAAAGTCCAAGAAATAACATTATCTTTGTGTGTATTTTAGAATCCACATAATCTATGAATGTTGAACAACAGAATCAGGCCAGGGAGAACATCAAAAGATTGATAGAAGAACAGGGTCTATCCCAGCCAAAACTTTCAGAGAAGGCTGGAATTGCATTTGGCACTCTGTCCAGAATCCTGAGAGGGAAACAAGACCTTACCATCCAGACAGCAGAGAAAATTGCAGATGCTCTTGGACTCTCTGTCTATGATCTGACAGAAACAGATTACAGTCCAATCAACACCTCTGTCAGGGGATACTTGGAGTTCAATGGAGAAATCAAAAGAATCAACTCCTTCAAGGAGGTGGAAGCCTTTGTCAGGAAGTACAGGGAAGATGTCCTTGAACTCCCCAAGAAGGTCAAGGAGGATGCAAAACTGGAAAAGGAGAACACAAAGACTGCAAAGAAGAACCAGGTGAAGAAGTGGAACATTGTCCTTGACCAGATAGACAAATATGACTGCACCAGGGAGGAGGTTGTGGCATTCAGGAAGGCTGATGATGAACAGGATGGTATAGTGAAGTCATTTGGTAATATGTCCCCTGGTTTTGAGTTTGACCTTAATGGACATCATTTCTTTGGCAGTGAGCAGGCATATATCTGTGGACTGTTCTCTGATGGAAGCCCCAGGCATACTGAAATCCAGAAACAACTGCTGGCTGAAACCAATGGTTATGCCTCCAAGAAGAAAATCAGGAACAAAAATGACAACATAAAGAGACCTGACTGGGAGACCTTCAACATAGAGTGGATGAAATATGTTGTCTGGAACAAGGTGAAGTGTAATGAGACCTTCCAGAAGCTGTTGATGTCTGTCCCTTTGAATGCAATGATTGTGGAGAACAGCACCCTGCAAACAGGCAGAACAGCAGCCATTTGGGGAGCAAAGAACAAAGACCTTGAAGAAGCAAGGAGCAGGGCTGTGAAACTCCTGACATCATCTCCAAACAGGAAGGTCTCCAAGGAGGAGATACAGAAAGTCTACAACAGCATAAACCACATAGGTACCTTTGAAGGAAAGAACCTGATGGGGAAAATCTTAAAGCTCTGTCAACTTGCCCTGGTGGAAGGAAAGGAACTGGACATAGACTATGACTTGTTGAAGTCCAAGAACATCTACCTTCTGGGAGAACTCCTGACATTTGAGGGAAAGATGTAGTAATACCCAATTTAAATACAATACAAGTTGAGGTCTGCGACTGGCGAAGTCGCAGGCCTCTGTCTTCTATTTATACAATGATTTCAAGTTTTGAGAGATTATTTGTATATTTACACACAATTATTGTGTAGTATGGACTGGACAAGAGAAACACTAAAAGAAACAAGGGTTAAAGCCAAGATGTCTCAAAAAGCATTGGCAGACATCCTTGGGGTTCATTGGAGGACAATCCAGAATTGGGAAAAGGGCGCTGTAATCCCTCAATCTTCCCTATTGGCATTAGATAGGGTCTTTGGAGAGATGCAGGACTATGTGTCCAGAGAGGAGTATAATAAGGTGGTGGCTGCATTAGATTCTGCTACTGAATTGAACAGAAAGCTTACTGATATTATTCAGGCAACTACACAACCAGTGGAAACAAAGTAATTTGACAGATTGAAGGTATGAATGCTATATCTCTCTTTTCATGTATAGGAGTTTCAGAATACTACCTGAAAGATTTAGGGGTGAATGTTCTGGTTGCCTCTGACATTGACAAAAAAAGGTGTTCTGTTCATCAGTTCCTTTATCCTGAAACCACAATGGTCTGTGGAGACATTAAAGAAAAAGAGACAAAGGATGCCATAATTGCTGCTGTTGGTAAGAAGAAGGTGGATTTAATTATCTCCACCCCTCCTTGTCAGGGGCTGAGCACCGTCGGTAAAAACAAAGGGAAGGCATTAACAGAGACAAATGACCCTAGGAACTACTTGTTGCTTGAAACATTTGATTTTATTGACAAGTTTAAACCTTCTTTTGTTGTCTTTGAGAATGTTCCCCAGCTATTGAAAATCAAGCTGTTATTTGAAGGAGAGTTCCTTTCTGTTGAAAGTATCCTTGCCAATAAGTACGGGGAGAATTATAGGATTGACATCAAGATATTCAACACCTGCAACTATGGTATCCCTCAGAACAGGGAAAGAGTATTCATCAGGATGTATAAGAAAAACATAACATGGAGAGATCCTATTCCTGGTGATCATATAATTACATTAAGAGAGGCAATTGGAGATTTACCATCTCTGGAACCTGGCCAAGATTCAGGATTGAAGAATCATTGGGCAAGGAAGCACCCAGCAAATCAAATAGATTGGATGAGACATACCCCAGAAGGTTGTTCTGCTTTTAATAATACAAGTCACTACCCTGTTAAGGGAAATGGAGAAAGGGTTAAAGGGTATCCTAACTGCTATAAAAGAATGGTCTGGGACACTCCTTCCCCTACCATTACAATGAGAAATGAAATAATGTCATCACAAGATAAAGTCCATCCTGGAAGACCACTTGGGAATGGATTGTGGAGTGATGCAAGGGTGCTAACAATAAGGGAGCTTCTTATTATTATGTCATTACCAGCAGACTTGGATTTACCCACCAACATTTCTGATGGTGCATTAAGACAATATATTGGTGAAGGCATACCTTCATTAATGATGAGAAAACTAATTGAAGGAATATGCTAAATGATAGAATGATAGGCATTTCAATGTTTTCCAGTGCAGGCATTGCTGAAACCTATCTGGAAGATTTGAATATTGACATAAGACTGGCAAATGAAATAGTTGAAGAGAGAGCCAGTTATTACAGCCACTTCTATCCCAAGGTAGATATGGTAGTTGGAGACATTATGTCCCAAGGAGTGTATGAAACCTATATCAAAAAAGCAAAAGCACTATCCCCAAAGTTTTTACTGGCAACACCGCCTTGTCAAGGAATGAGCAGCCTGGGGAAGAAAGCTTATGAGGAAGACCAAAGGAACTATCTCATTTTTGCAGTTTTAAAGGTGATTGATGAACTTGACCTGGATGTAATTGCAATTGAGAATGTCCCCAAGTTCTTAAAATTGTTTTTCCCCTTTGAAGGTAATTATCTGGGAATTGTAGATATTCTTAAAAGGAAGTACTCAAACAGATATATCATTGACCCTGTTGTTGTCAATGCAAAGGATTTTGGGGTTCCACAATCAAGACCCAGGGCTATAATTAAGATGTACAAGCCTGATTATAAATGGGACTTACCAGAGACTGAGAAAGAAATCACTTTAAAGGAAGCTATTGGACATCTTCCTTCATTGGAAAGTGGTGAGGATTCTGGGATTAAGTACCATTATGCCCTTAAACATAGTGCCATGCACATAGAGGTGATGTCCCACACCCCAGAGGGGCAAAGTGCCTTTAAAAACAAGGTGTACTATCCCAAGAAAGCAGATGGGACTATGGTCAGTGGCTTCCATAACACTTACAACAGAATGCATTGGGATTTGCCCTGTGCTGCTGTAACAACTAATAGTGGCATGATAAGTGGTCACAACAATGTCCATCCTGGCAGACTAAAACCTGATGGCACATATAGTGATGCCAGGGTGCTAACCCTATTGGAGTTACTAATAGTCTCTTCTCTTCCCACTGACTGGAACTTGCCCAAGAATTACAAAGAATCCCTTGTTAGAACTATTATAGGTGAAGCTATTCCTCCAAGGCTACTATACAAGGTGCTCTCTTCATTGAATAAGAAGAATCAACCCAGTAAAGACTGATACAATGGATACAATTAACAGAGCAGATAAAAAGTCCAAATGGACTGTTATGAAGTATGTAAACAGCTTTGACTTGATACTTCAATATGCAGACCTTATTAGGGATTTAAATGCCAGGGTTGATGATGACACCATTAAGGATATTAACTCCATAATGAAAGATATGCATATCTATCAACCCAAGTTTGGGAAGCCCAGTGTGGATACTACAAACTTCAAAATATGCCAGATTGTATATTTTATGTTTGCATATAGGAATGAGGTCTCTCAAAACAAGGAGATAGTATATAGTCCTTTGGGAAACCTGCTACTGGATAACATTGATAATAAGGAGTGGGTGGCAAAGATATTTGCTACAATGTTGTATGGGATGCCCTTCAACCACCCTTTCAACAAGATGAATCCATCTTTCAATCTATTTCCTTTAAGGCTTATATTCAAGTTGTTAACAGATGGAAGACTGAACTGTATGCTATATCAAGATGAAGTGTTCTACCACATCTTTTGGGTTAAGGAAATTGATGAAGACAGCTATGAAGATTTGGTGAAAACAATTCTTGCATTTAGGGCATTGTCACCAGCCACAAAATATGAGATGTTCACTGAAAGGTTATCTGTTCAAGACACACTGGCAAACTCTCTCCATGAGACTACCTACCTATTTGGTCAACTTCAAAGTGCAGGTATTGCTACCATCTTGGAAGGTTATGATGTAGGAACTTTAAGACAAGGTGGTTTTGGAAGAGGATATGTTCCTGACTTCATAAGCCCAGAAGAGCTTGCAAATCATAAACCAACGGGGATTAGGACTTATAAGACAGAGGGGATTAGGCTAAATATGAATATGGTTAGTCTTATTAATAGTTTGCTCAAAGCATATCCATTCTATGAAAAGCCCCATGACCAGTTGGACACTTTGGGCAGACAAGACTATATCCTACACCTTTATAATTTTTATCCCCATGAACTTTTAAGTGAACTTGGAATAAAGAAGAACAGGATCCAGACAATGCTTCAAATTACAAAAGATATTCAGAAATATTCCAGGAATCAGGAAGAGGGAGACTGTTTCAAGTTTGAAGATGTGTTGTCTGATGCCTTCAATGAATTTGATGATGTGGATGCACATACTATTGGTGGTGCAGGAAATACTGATGTAGAATGTCTCTACTTAACCATTAATGAGAAGTTTGCTATTGAGGCTAAATCAACCCAAACTAAACTTGGGGGTATTAATGCTGGAAGATTACAACTGCATAGAAGCAAGATAAATGCAAAGTACACCATTATTGTTGCTCCATACTACAAACCTTCTGTGGAGACTGATATTGAAAATACTGCCAATGTAATGATTACAGCATCCTCATTATCAAACTTCCTGTACCAATATACTATACATAACCCAGAAGGCATCTCCTATGAGCCTTTATACAACATTGTCCAAGAGTCTTTGGGTACCAACATTACCAGCAAGGTTAATGATTATGTTGCAAAGAGTTTTGGCATAGGTAAGGCTTGTTAATATTGCACTATAACCAATGGCCACCACCTCCATATTTGAACTGAATGACTCCCCTCTGACCAAGTACAGGGGAAGGAGGCTTTGAAAGGTACTTTGGACTATAAGAAAACTATTAACCAATTGATATTATGAGCATTTGGAGTGACATGCAGGACAGAAGTTCTGGGGAAAAGGTCAGGAAGGAAGATAACTTGGATATAGAATACAAAATAAAGAAGACAAGAAGGGTTATTAAGGGTAAGACCTATGACATCAATACTGCAATCAATTGTATGAGTAGAAGGGATGAGTATGAATATTGTGGTTGGCCTGTCAAGAGGATTCAGACAATGTACCAGAGGAAGAGGGGTGGTGAATACTTCATCCATACAGTTGCTCACATGATGAGTAAAGATGGAGAGATTATGGAGACTCAGACAGGTTTTGAACCTGTTAGTGAAGAATATGCTAGGAAGTGGATGGAAGGTAAAGTGGTATATTGAGGAGTTTCTTTGAAAGGTACTTTGGTTTGTATAAGATTAACCACTAAACAACACTATGAGCATTTGGAGTGACATACAGGACAGAAGTTCTGGGGAGACTGTTAGGAAGGAAGACCAACAGATAGGGTTAGAAATAAAGGAGATTAAACAGAAGGTCAAGTCAGCAGCCAAACAGTATGTAGAAGGATACATTGATGCAATGTTTGACAGTGGTAGTTCTGTGAAGGAGATACAGGAACAGCAGAAATGGGACTTTATGGATGTGGAGACATACCATATTGTTGAAGAGATGGAGAAGGTTGATCAGGATAGGTTCTGGGAACTACAAGACCATTTCTGGGATTTAGATGAAGAGTATAATCTGGGAGAAGAAATTGATTTGGAAGATTATGCCCAGGGTATGCTCAAACACTTTGCAAACAAACTGATTCCAGCACTTAAAGAAGAGATGAGTTAAACCACTTAATAATAACACTATGAGCATTTGGTCAGACATACAGGACAGGAGTTCAGGGGAGACTGTCAGGAGGGAAGACTTGTATTCAGATGAAATAAAAGAAGTAGTTACTGAAAAAGTATTCAAGTTATTGTCCTGGTACAAACAGCACAATATTGGTCTGGATACTGGAATGGGTAAAGGGCATCCTGAGTTGGATAAGTTGCTAAAAGGTTGGAAGGTCAGTTGGGAGATGGTGGATATTGATAGATATTGGGAGTTAAGATTATACAAAGAGGACAAAAGGGATTATGTCATATCTCATATAGGGAAAAGGCTGATGAATAAATGGGTAGGTGAGATTGTTGATTATTGTTTAAGGCACCCTCTCACTTAAATCAACTTATGTGTTTTTTTAATTGTAAACAACTAACCACTAAAAGAATAACACTATGAGCATTTGGAGTGACATGCAGGACAGAAGTTCTGGGGAAACTGTCAGGAAGGAAGATATCCAGGACATTGAAATCTCCATAAAGAGAGAACAGTTTGTTGCATTTTGGAAGATTACAGTTACAGTAACTAACAAAACAGCACTCCAAAGGAGAACCCTCTTCTTATATGATGTAAAGAAACTGACAGAAGATGATGTTCTATCTACCTTCAAAAGCAGTCTTGGCTTGGACTTGTCTTGTTTGAGCAGGACAGACTGGGATGATAATAATAAATGGGACTTGTCTGAATATAAGAAAGCCCAAGTGAAAAAGATTAATTCACTGACTATTAGACCAGATGGGACAGTGAAGCCTTTGGCAATTGGAAAGGTAAGAAAACTGGATGGAGATTACATAGGGTACATTCAGCTTCTTTGTGGTACTGTTATGCACAAGTATCAAGAACACATCCCTTGGGGACTAAGCTCTGAACACTGGATGCAGGGGTATAAAGAGTGGGAAAAAAGACTTCCAACTTTCAAGTCTGTTGATGCCTTCAATGCCTGGAAAGAAGAGTATTGTGATAGTATTTATCCCCTGGTTATGAGGATTGAGTACTATTACAAGGGTTTGGTAGAGGGTGAATCCATTCTCCTTGACAGTGATACAGAGCAGGAGGTTCTTGGATTGAAACCCAGTTTGGACCATCACCTTTCTGTTTATCAGAAACAAAAGGAGAAGTATTATGAAAAGTATCCTGACTATTATGACAGATGTGATTACTACATAAGTGAATTGTCAAAAGATATGAAGAGGGTGAAAGAGTTCTATGTGGAGTATGAGGATTGTGAGCATCCATCTCTTGAACATAGACCTCCACAGGATGAAATATTGGATATCTTTGTGACCTATGAGTGTTATCTTGGTGCCAAGGAAGAAGCTCCCAATTTCTTTACAGATAAATATATTGCTGAACACTTTAAGTTGTAAAAGGAGGTAATTATGGATGTAGATATTAACTATTCAGAATTAAGGGAGGTCTTGAAGTTTCAAGTTAATAAAGAACTTGAAAGATATAGCCCTCATATTGGTCACATTCCTATTGTTCATGATTTGTCTTCTAGGACAATAGATGTGTTTGATGATATTGTTGGTGAGATTATCAATGATGCAGAATTGAATAAGCTCTTCAATGATGAGAATATTGATGGAATAGTGGAAAGACTTGTAGCCCTTATCCAGAAACATGAGGGTACTGTAATTCCTCCACCTTATGAAGACATTGATGATTGGTATGGTGAGTTCAATCATACTGTGAATTACTTTGTATGGGATCACAAACATGAAGTGGAGAGAGAAAAAAAGGAGGAAGAAGAGAGGATAAAAAGGATGACCTCTCCCAGAAAGAGCATTGCTGTTATCACCCAGATTGGTGCTGCAAAAAAAGTGTCAGGTTTTTATACACAAGATGATAACCTAATCAAACTGAATAGTACTCAACAACAGAAGTTAAGATGGCATGAGCATATCTTTGAGTTGAAAGATATCAGGTTTAATGAAAAACTCCCTGGATGGGCCAAGTATGCACAGGTACTAACTGAAAAAGGTGAAACAGGAGTAGAAATAGTGCAAGATGCAATCAATCAAGTGGAAAAGAAGTATGGGGGATTTGATGGATATACATGTGATGATTGGCATCTTAAATTGGATGAATATGTGACAGATAAGAACAGACAGATGGTGTCTGAAATCTGGGATTTACTAGAACAGCACAACCTAAAAAAGGCTGGGGCACTTGATGAGTAAGGATGGAGACACTTTCTGGACATGGAGGCCCTTATCAAACCTATAATCCTTTGGACATAAGGGCCCAGAAACCATAAGGAGGTGCATGCACTACAAAGGTAAGAAAAGATTTAGATTTAGGTAAGCATCCGACGAAATGCATATTGTAGCGGGGAGAGATCCTCGCTACTTTTGCAAAAAATCGAGATCTTATGATGACACGAGAAGAGATTGCCGCGATCGACA
>OGOZ01000145.1_pt1 | contig 48676 bp, 47 predicted proteins | sample 1552801 | NCBI WGS metagenome assembly OGOZ01 (sample SAMEA2580196, study PRJEB22360) | human gut metagenome | biome: human gut; feature: human-associated habitat; material: faeces | place: Denmark | collected 2008/2010 | reverse complement strand
TAATTGCTAATAACAATATAAGGATCATTTCATAAACATAGTAGTTCTTAAATGCCTTATATTCTACTTTGGCACCATCTTTTAACTAATTTCTAATTGGGAACAATAAGACTAATAAAATTATGGCTACTAAAATTATGATTACTTTCTACTTCACTCTTTACACATCACTTCCAAATTGCAATTTGCATTATTATTTATTTTTACTTTTTATTCATCCACTCAACTGTATCCTTTATTGTATCTTTCATATTTCTATTTTTAAATTTCAACTTTTCTTTAGCTTTTTCATTACTGAAATTAGCATTAGAAGATAGTGTATATAGTGAATACTTTGTAAAAAGTGGAGTTTGTTTCTTTAAATTATAATATACTTCAAAAAAAGGTGCTATTAATTTTGCAAGACCTATTGGTAATACCATTTTAATCTTTTTTCTTCCTTGCACATCACAAATTAAATCGCATAATTCTTTTATTGCAATATATCTATTAGATAAGATATAGCATTCACCATTAATACCATTTTTACAAGCACTAACAACACCATCTGCTACATCTCTTACATCAACAAAATCATATCCACCTTTTACACAAGCAAATAATTTGCCATTTGCAACTTCTTTTATTAATTGTGTTAAGTGACTATTGCCAAAATCATTTGGACCTATAATACCAGATGGATGAATTATACAAGCATTCAAATTTTTCCCCTTTACTGCATCAATTACATACTTCGCAGCTTCTGCTTTTGTTTTTGCATATAATCCCTCAACATTATCAGGGTTAAAATTAGTTATTTCTGTTATTAATTCATTGTTAGGTGGCTCTGGGATTGCATGCACACTACTAATATAGATAAGTTTTGCTTTTGACTCTATTACCTTATCTACTATATTTTTAGTTCCATTAACATTAACATTATAAACAAGTGGATTGTATTTTGATTTTATATATACTACTGCAGCACAATGAATTACAAAAACTTCTTTTCCATCAGTATTTTCAAAAATTAATGATAAAGTTTCTTTTTTAGTTACATCACCATAGTAGATTTTACATTTTAATCCTTCAAGTGATTTAATAGAATCGCCTTTTAATACAAAAGCCCTAATTTCATTATCAGCATCTTGTTCTAACTTTCTTATAATGTTATTACCTAAAAAACCATTTGCTCCTGTTATTATATAGATTTTTTTCACAATATTTATCACCTGCCACCCCATTCTAAAAAATAAATCTAAGCTCTCTCTTATATAATTATACCACAATTTCACGATTATTTTTTAAGAAGTATATGAATAGTAAAAAGATTAGTTATATTCCAAACTAATCTCATCAATAAATTGTAATTTGCTATTATTTATTTCTTTTAACAAGTATTACTTCAATTACCGTTATAACAACAATCATAAATGGAGCTACTTTAAAATATACCCACTCAAATGAATGCCATATAGTTCCAATAACTGCCCGTTCTGGATTACTATAATCCCAATTTTGATATGGACTACCTAACAGTGCTAATAAGATAAATAATAAAATCAAACAAACATCAGCTATTATTAAAGTATTAACAAATATATTTCTTTTTTGCTTTTGTTTTTTAGATAGTTGTTCATTAATAACCTCTAGTTTCTCTGATATTACCTTTAAGTCGTTTTTTTCCTGTTCATCAATGTTCTCTCCAAGAATTGTACTAACTGGTGTATCAAATACTTCCGATATAGATATTAACATTTCTGCATCTGGAACAGATAATCCTTGTTCCCATTTTGATACTGTTTGTCTTACAACATTTAATTTAACGCTTAATTCTTCTTGAGAAAGTCCTTTATTTTTTCTTAATGTTTTTAAATTATCTTTTAACATTTATAATTTCTTCCTTTCATTAAATAAATTGTATGACAAATACCCTGTTGCTACAAGCAATGCATTTTAACATATCTATTAAACACTGTTACATCATAGCTTTCAACTAATTTATAAATTGTAATTTATCAATATTATAATTCTTTTAAAAAAGCTGACATTCTTCCTCTTTCATTCTCATATTCATCTACTAATTTATAACCGTCCTTATACATATTATTAATAGAAAAAAGATTTTTGCTATGCGCCTTGGTAAATATATATTTAATTCCTATACTAATACAATATTCGTTAAATATTTCTAACATTTTTAACATGTACCCATTACCTACATAATCAGGGCTTACCATTATCGGTCCCAATGAAGCTGTTTCTCTTTCTAAAGTATTAATATGTCTTTTATTTAATACTTTTTGATTAGAAGGAATATAAAACATTGAGCATACTAAATGTTCATTATCATAATATAGCCATATTTTTCCACCCTGTAATAAAATATCTTCTATTTCATTCATAGAAAAGGTTCCTAACCATTCAGGATGCTGCATGTTTTCTTTAACATATGTATATAATTTTAAATAATCATTTAAATCTACATTTTGATTAACACATTTTAGTTTAATAAAATTCATAATACACCTCATAATTTCAAATTACTATTTATCTGTCACTTCAATATATAATTATACCATCATTTTGGTAAATTTTATTGCTAAATTAAAACATCCAAGATTCATCCAACATTTCTAGTATATATCCAACATTTGGAAGTAAAATAGAACCTTGCAAGCCCTTTAATTAAAAGTGATAAATCGAAAGTATGGTAGAGTTCTTCCATATTTTAACTCAATTTTGCAAGTGCAAAATAAGAAATGATAGCACTATAAATCTTTTATTTATAAGACATTAAGTATAATTGTGCTATCAATTTCCTTATCCTGCTTAATAATTATCATCACTTTTTTGTTAAAATTTAGTATTTTCATAGTATACTTATATCAGTTAGTAGTTTATTACTACATATTATATAGAAAAATAAAGGTTGTCCGACTTCAACCTTTATGGCTCCATTGAAATAAATCGAACTATTAATTAGTTCGTTTTTTTTATTTAAATTCCATGTTATCAGCTTTCGTTCTTTATTTTATTAATCATTTAATATTTTACTTTTAATTTGTCTTAGAAATTTAAAAAAAGTATGATATACTGAAAGTAGAGTAGAAATAGGTGTGGTATAGATGATTTTACAAGCAATAGGTATTTTATTAATTATTATATATTTGTTACCAAATGACAATAAAAGAAAATTAAACAAAAAAGGAAAAAGTAATTACGCAATTTTAATTCCTGCTCGTAATGAAGAAAAAGTTATAAAAGGTTTAATGGAAAGTTTAAAAAAACAATCTGTAAAAGTTGACTTTAATGATGTTTATGTTATGGTAAGTGATAAAAATGATTTAGCAATTCCCATTTTAAAAAAATATAATTGTAATATTTTAACAAGAATAAATCCTAGCTTAGAAAGAAAAGGTTATACGCTAGATGAATTGATAAAAAGTATAAAAAAAGAGTATGACTTATATTTTATATTTGACGCCGATAATATTTTAGATAAAAATTTTATTAAAAATATGCTTGAAGAACATAAAAAAGGATATGATATAGTAACATCTAAAAGGCTTAACAAAAATCCAAGTGATAGTGTTACTTCTTATTGTTCTGGTTTACTGTTTACATTGTTAAATATATTTAATAAGAGCAAATCTAACAATAATGAAAATGTTATATTATCAGGTACAGGATTTTTTATAAGTGGTGAGATTATAAAAAAATTAGGTGGTTATCCTTTTTATACTTTAACGGAAGATTATGAATTAACTTTATATTCAATAATAAACGAGTATAATAGTGGTTATTGTGATAAAGCTACTTTTTATGATGAACAACCAATAAAACTTGATGTTTCAATAAAACAACGAACAAGGTGGATAAAAGGTTATTTTGAAAATAGAAACAAATATAATAAAGAGTTAATAGAAAAGTATAAAAAGACGAGAAAGTTTTCTATATTAAAAGAAATAATTGGTATAAAAGGAATTATAGTTTTGCTATTATGTGCATTTATAAGTATATTACTAAATTTTTCATTAGCAAAAATAGTTTATATATTATCAATTTTATATTTAACATTATTCTTAGTTACACTATTTTTAATACTTTGTGATGATTTAAAAGTTAATAACGAATTAAAATTTAAAGCCTTATTTTTTAATCCGATATTTTTATTAAGCTATATAGTAAGCTTATTTAAATCTTTTGGAAATGTATCTTGGGATGTGATAAAACACGAAAAAGATGATCTTTCATGATCATCTTTTAGTATGCCTTTATAGTTAGCGCTTTTTCTAATTCATCTAATCTATTAAATAAATTATTTAAAAAAGTTATTAAATAAATGTGCGGTTTAGTTATTAAATAAAATAAATTGAATTTGACACCTTTACTTTTTAATGATAACTTAATCATTCTTATCTCATCTGATAAAATTGGAATAAATGCCAAAGAAATAGAAATTATTAATGTTAAGTTATCAATATCTACTTTAAATATTTTTAAAGGGTAGAATAAGTATTTAAAAGCTTGTCTTATTTTATCATTATCAAAGTAATTTCCCATTATGTATGTCATATCAATAGCTAGAAATAATTTTATTCCTACTTTTAAAGAAAATATAATATTTGAAAATAAAATATTACAAATAATTATGAAGAAAACAAAAATCACATATTTTTTAAACATTTTAAAATGTTTTTTTATAGGTATTTTCATAATTATAGAAATTATAAAATTGAAGATAAACAATATAAGCAAAAATACAAAGTTGTCGATTGAAAACAGTAGGCAACTATATATAAAGAAAAGTATAAGTATAAAAGTGTTAACCATTTTTTTTAATTCTTTCTAATATACTTTTTTCATTTAAATCATCTATGTTATTAATCTTTAATGTAGTTGCTAATTTAAAAATGAATGGTATTTGTAAATTATGCTTTGTTAATATAGTATTATCATTTAGTATATCATTTATTTCATATTTATATGTTTTATGGTTATCTATAATAACGATTTCATCTGCATATATTAGTTCATCCATATTATTTGTTATAAAAATAATTCCCATTTTCTTTTTTAACGAGTTAATAAGTTTATATATAGCTTGTTTCCCATTAATATCTATCATAGATGTTGCTTCATCAAAGATAAGGTAGTCAGGGTTTAATGATAATTGTGAAGCAATAGCAATTCTTTGTTGTTCTCCTCCTGATAATTCATAGGGATTAGTGTTCATAAAATTTTCCATATTAACTTTTTTTAAACTGTCTTTAATTATTTCTGGTATTAATGTTTTTTCTACTTTCATATTTTCTAGAGTAAATTTTATATCATCATATACTTTCGAAAAAATAATTTGATTACTGGGATTTTGAAAAACCATTCCAACTTTATTTCTGATTAATTTATTATCAGTTTTTTTGTTTATTGTAATATCATCAATCGATAATTTTCCTGAAACAGGATATAAAAGTCCACTTATTATATTTGCTAGAGTAGACTTACCACTTCCGTTAGCTCCAATTATAAATGTTACTTTTGACTTTTGTATGTTAAGATTTATACCATCAATAATAATTTTATCATATTTAAATGTTATATTTTCAAGCTTAATCATTTATTATTTTTTCCAATCTTTTTTCTAATACTTTACAAAGTGCCAATACAGTAACTATTTCTATCGGAATCATGATTAGTTGTTTTGCTATTCTAGCAGGAATAATAATTTTACTAGCATTTTTGCTTATCATAATAATCCAAACGGTATTTAAGCAACCGTTAAGCAAACAGGTAACAATAATAGTACTAATAATAAGTCTTATAATAAAATTCTTATCTAGTTTAAATTCTTTTCTATAAAGAAATAATCCATAAATTAATCCAGTAAAGAAAGACGTTACTGTGAAGCCAAAAAAGTAGCTTCCTGTAGGAAATAAAAGAGCTCCTATAATATCACTAACAGTAGCAACAAATGTGCTATATTTTGGGCCTAAAATAATAGCACTAAAAATAATTGGGACAAAAGTAAAACCAATTGTAATAATCGGTGTCCTGATAGATAAAATTCTTCCTAAAACAACCGCAGATGCTAAAAAAAGCGCACATAATAATATTCTTCTTGACTTGTTCATAAAAAAATCCTTTCTTTTCCGCATGAAAAAAAGGACTGTATGATTCGATTTTTTCATTAGCGGAATGCAAAAATAAATAAGCGAATAAATCTTGCCTCTTAAACAACTTCCCGTTTTAAGAGTCTTAACTATTTATTTTTTACTCTAATATTAATTTAATAATTAAATTTTGAAAAAGAAGGATTAATAGAACTTTAGTCGATTGAATATTAAGCAAATACATTTTTGCATATCAATCACCTTCCATATACATTATACGCGTTAATAATTAGTTAGTAAATAAAAAATAGAGAAAATCTCTATTTAACCTAATGCAATATCTAAAATCATCATTATAGAAAATCCTATTAATGTAAATAAGGCCATTAAATCTTTATTTTTATTTGTTTGGCTTTCAGGAATTAATTCTTCAACAACCACATATATCATTGCTCCAGCAGCAAATGATAGTAAAAAGGGAAGAAGTAACCTTATTTTAGTTACTAACAAAGCTCCAATAACTGCAGATATAGGTTCAACTATACCACTTAATTGACCAAAGAAAAAAGCTTTTTTTCTAGACATTCCTTCACGTCTTAATGGCACACTTACAGCAGTACCTTCTGGAAAATTTTGAATACCTATACCTAAGGCTAATAAACTTGTTGCAGCTAGTGTTGTGCCATCTAACCCATAACTTAAAGAACCAAAAGCTACACCTACAGCCAATCCTTCAGGAATATTATGAAGTGTTATAGAAAATATTAACATCAAACAACGTCTGAAACTGTTATTGTTGTATTTTTTATTTTTACTTAGCTTTGTAAATATTTTGTCACCAATAAAGAGTAATAATCCACCACCAAAAAATCCAGCGGTCGCAACTAACCAAGTTACCATTTTTAAATTTTCAGCCATTTCAATAGCAGGAGATAATAATGACCAAAAAGATGCCGAAATCATAACTCCTGCTGCAAACCCCAACATCGCATCCATAATATTTTTTTTAATAGTTTTAAATAAAAAGACTAAAGCTGCTCCTAGTGCTGTAACACTCCAAGTAAAAATAGCTGCAAGTAAAGCTTGAGTAACATGATTTAGACCACAAAAAAATTCTACCATTAACATCAATCCTTCATTAGATAACTTATTCAAAAGTATATTTTTAGTTATAATAAAAGCCCACCTTTCATATATTTAATTGTAGAAAGAGAGGAATCAATATATATGGAAACACTTAAAGTTTCATCAAAATCTAATCCCAACAGTGTAGCAGGAGCTTTAGCTAATGTATTTAGAGAAAAAGGTAGTGTTGAAATTCAAGCTATAGGAGCAGGGGCTTTAAATCAAGCTATTAAATCAATTGCTATTGCTAGAGGATTTGTTGCTCCAAGTGGTAAAAATTTAGTATGTATCCCAGCTTTTACTGATATTGTAATTGATGGTGATGAAAGAACAGCAATTAAATTGATAGTAGAAGCTAAATAATAATAAAATAAACAAGAATTAGACTAAATAGTTTAATTCTTTTTGTTATATATTGCATTACACAAATTAATTATGTATAATTAGTATAGTAAAGGAAAGTGGTAGTATGGTTAACATGACTTCAAATATTTTAGCAAAAACACCAACCTGGGGGGGGGTTATTTAATCATACTATAATAATAAAGAATAAAGAAAACACAAAGTTTCTAGACTTATTTGCAGTCTAGATTTCTTTGCGTTTTTTTGTTGTACCTTTACTAAATAAAGTAAATCTAAATAAAAGAAGGAGGAATATTATGAAAAATAAAAAAGGTTTTACTTTAATAGAATTACTAGCGGTAATAGTAGTACTAGCAATCATCGCTCTTATTGCTACACCAATAGTAATGAATACAATAAAGAATGCAAAGAAAGGAGCCGCAGAAAGAAGTGCAGATAATTATGTAAAAGCTGTAGAACAAGCAGTAGCAGAATCAAGAATTGATGGAACAAAAATTCCTGATGGGCAATATACAATAGATGAGAATGGTAATCTAACAGCAAGGCTCGTTAAAGATAGTGACAAATGTGCTCTTGCTTCTAGTGCAACAACTTATGAAGAATACCAAAAATATATGTCTTATTGTGAGTTAGAGGATAAAGTTTTTAATATTGATATGAGTGGAAATAAACCAACTTCAGGAAGAATAAAAATTAAAGACCATGCAGTTTTAAGTGATACTACAGAGATAAAAATAGGTGATTATGTTGTATATTACAATACAGATAAAGGTGAAGATAAATATTATGCTTCACAAATAAAATCATATAAATTAGATTTTTTACTTACTAATTTGGAATATGCTAAAGCTTTTAGTATGTCAGGATATGACCCAGATGGTAATGCGATGTTTCCTTATGACTCTGGTACACCAATGACTGTAGAAAGCAACAAACAACTAAGAATATTGCTTAAATCAACAGAAGGATATAAAACACCTAAAGAAAATATTACTGTAACAGGTGCAAAATACACTTTATCTGGAGATTCTTCAGATCTTTATATAATTTTATCAAAAATAACTGGAGATGTAACAATAACTGCTAATGGAGTGGCAAGAAAAATATGTGACTATGATTCTATGGATGGTTCAGTTCCTGTATATGTTTGTGATATTGATTCTGGATTAAAAAAATTTGATTTATTAGAAGATGGTGATACTACAACCTTAACTGAATCAACAGGAAGAATTGCTCAACCAGGACAAATTTCATTTATTGCACATAGTTATTCAGGAACTGAGGTAGCATGGTCAAGTGATGGAAGTAATCATAAAAACGATGATGTTTCTAAGCAAGGTGTAACTGCTAAAGAAGCATTGGAAAATAAAACATCGTCTTGGACAAAAATAAAAGAGGTTGGTACTATATCACTTCCTACCGCAGGACAAATCGCTGCTGCTTCAGGTCAAGTATTTAATGGTAAACAAATTTCAGATTCTAATTTAGCTAAATTTTTACGAGGTGGCTCAACTAGTCGCACACAGTATTGGACGTCAACCCCGGTAACTAAAACTTCAGATAGAGCTTGGGCTGTTCGTAGTAGTGGTCTTGTAAGAACTACGGTTAGTGGAACTACTTTTGCCGGTGTTAGTCCAGTAATTACAATTTCAAAATCAGACGTTGGAAATTAAAATATATAATTTTATAAGATAGTTAAAAAAAATTAGATTTAACTATCTTTTTTATGTTTATATAAATTTATTATTATAAAAATGAAAACTTGCAAAAAAAAGATAAAACATATATAATTAGACAAGGTGGTATGATGAAGCAAGATGTTATTTATAATAAATTGTTAAGAGAAGAAAATTTATCTATTTATGCATGCAAAGATAAAGATGCGATAAGATTTGATGATTTTATTCCTGATAATAGACCTAATTATTTTAGAGATATTGACAGAATAATTCATTCTATGTCATATGCAAGATATATGGATAAGACTCAAGTTTTTACTAAACAAAAAAACAATCATATCACAAAGAGAATGCTTCATGTTCAGTTTGTTAGCAAAATTGCTCGTCATATTGGTCGTGCATTATCGCTTAATGAAGATTTAATAGAAGCTATCGCATTAGGTCATGATGTTGGGCATGTTCCATATGGCCATGTTGGAGAAAAAATATTAGATAAAATTAGTCATGAACATAATGAAGGAAATTTTATGCACAATGTTCAAAGTGTAAGAACACTTATGAATATTGAAAGAGAAGGCGAAGGATTAAATCTATGTGTTCAGGTTTTAGATGGAATACTTTGTCATAATGGAGAAGAATTTTTACCTAAATATGAATATAAAAACAAGACTCCTGAAGAATTCTTAGCTGATTATAAAAAGTGTTATAATGATAAAAAATTTGGTAACACATTACTCCCAATGACATTAGAAGGGTGTGTTGTAAGAGTTAGTGATGGTATAGCTTATATAGGTCGTGACTTTGAAGATGCAATGCGCTTAGGTATTATAAATAGAAGCGACTTTCCTAAAGACGTTTCAAAAATTATAGGAGATAACAATGATTCTATAATAAACATTATTATAAGAGATATAATAGCTAATAGCATTGATAAAAATTATATAGCAATGTCAAAAGAAATATACGAAGCTATGAATAAATTAAAAAGTTTTAATTATGAAGCTGTTTATAGTAAAGCTAATACTGAAATTGATATAAAATATGTTGAAGAAAAATTTAGAACAGTATTTGATACAATGCTTAAAGAATTAAAAGCAAAAGATAAGAATAGTGATATATATAAAATTTTCTTAAATGATAAAAATGAAAAATATTTAAATGAAACAAACGATGTTAGAATTGTTATAGATTATATAGCTGGTATGACTGATGAATTTTTTGAATATCAGTATGATAAAATTAGTAGGAGGAAATCATGGTAAATAATTTAGTAAATTTTTTTGTAACAACTTTTGGAGGATTAACAAGTTTAAAATTTGGACGTGAAATATTAGTATTTATTATTTCAATGATGCCAATATTAGAGTTACGTGGGGGATTAATAGCCGCATCACTTTTGGGACTTTCTGGTGTTAAAAGTTTTATCATTTGTTTAATTGGTAATATTATACCTATACCTTTGATTCTTTGGTTTATTACACCACTTTTTGATAAACTAAAGAAAACAAAAAAACTAAGTAAATTAGTAAATAAATTAGAAACAAAAGCAATGAACAAGAAAGATCAAATAGAAAAACTAAAATATTGGGGACTTCTTTTATTTGTTGGTATTCCACTTCCTGGAACAGGAGCATGGACTGGTTGTTTAATAGCTGCTTTACTTGGTATGGATAAGAAAAAATCAATGTTTGCGGCTATTGGTGGAGTTGTAATGGCAGGCATTATAATGATGATTTTATCATTTGGTTTACTTAAAGGAATTATTGGTTAATAATTCTTTTTTGTTTGCCAATAATTATTTTCACAAAAATAAAAATGAAAAATGCAAAAAGTCCTTTATAAACATATGTTTGCATGATATAATTTGTACAGAAACTTAGTTATGTTATTTAAAAATATTAGATTATCAATTTGAAGTTGTATGAAATTCATGAATTATAATAGTAATTAAAATTAAATATAGGAGGGAAATGAATTATATGAATAATAAAATAACTGTTAAAATGAATGTAAAAGACAATTTGATTAATGTAATGAGAGTAAATAATGTTGATTATATTTCTTTGACTGATTTAGCAAGATATAAAAATCCCGATAATCCAGGTGATGTTGTTATTAAATGGATGAGTAATAAAAGTTCGTTTGATTTTTATTCATTGTGGGAAGAGCTTTTTAATGAAGATTTTAAACTAGCGGAATCTCGCGAGTTTAAAAAAAATGCTGCAAATAACTCTTTTACTATGAGCCCTTCAAGATGGATAAAATATACCAATTCTAAAGGATTCATTAGCAAAAGAGGTAAGTATGATGGTGGAACATTTGCTCATCCTGATATAGCTTTAGAATTTGCTTCATGGATAGATCCAGCTTTTAAGTTATATTTAATTAAAGAATTTGAACGATTAAAATGTAATGAGGCATATCAAGAAAAAATAGAATGGTCAGTAAGGAGAAGTTTATCTAAAACAAATTATAGAATACACACTGATAGTATAAAAGAAAATATAGTTCCAACACTTACAGATAAACAAAAATTAATTGTTTATGCAACTGAAGCTGACGTAATTAATGTAGCATTATTTGGAATGACTGCAAAGGAATGGAGAGAAAATAACCCGGGTAAAGAAGGCAATATTAGAGATTATGCTGATATTTTACACTTAGTCATTTTATCTAATTTAGAAGTATTAAATGATAGTATGATAGAAAACAATATCAATTCAAAAGATAGAATTGAAAAATTAAATGAAACTGCCAAAAGACAAATGGCAATTTTAATAAATGATAATAATATTATTGGAATAGAAAGATTAGATAATCAAAAATTAATAGGTGATATAAACAAATAAAATTAAGAAAGAATAAAGTTTTAAAAGATAATTATCTGACATTTGTCTATAGAATAGTAAGTTTTTTATAAAGCTGAAAAGTCTTATTATAAGGCAATATAAATCAAAATTTGTTTTGATTTATATCCTTGATAAAAAAGCTAATCCATGATACAATAAAAATGTATTCATAGAGTGGGTGATAAGATGGATGAGACAAAGATTTATGACAGTGAAGAGTTTGTTGACGCTAATATAATAAAGACTTTAAAAGAAGTTATTGAAGTATTAGAAGAAAGAGGATATAATCCTATCAATCAAATAGTTGGATATTTAATGAGTGGAGATCCTGGGTATATATCTAGTCATAAAGAAGCTCGTAATAAAATAACTAAATTTGATCGTAATAAAATACTTGAAGTGTTAGTAAAATATTTTATAAATCAATAATGCGATATTTAGGTTTAGATTTAGGTACTAAAACAATAGGTGTTGCGCTAAGTGATGTAACACATACAATTTCATCTCCTTTAAAGATTATTAGATTTGAAGAAGGAGAGTTTAATAGTGCATTACCTGAAATAAAAAATTTAGTTACAGAGTTTAAAGTGGAAAAAATCATCTTAGGATTTCCTAAAAATATGAATAATACTATTGGTGAAAGTGGAGAAAGAGCATTATCATTTAAAAGTTTTTTAGAAGATAACTTGAATACTGCGGTTATAATGCAGGATGAGAGACTTTCAACTGTAGAAGCTACTAATTATATGTTAGAAGCTGATATGTCAAGAAAAAAAAGAAAAAGTAAAATAGATGGCTTAGCTGCTAATATTATTTTACAAACATATTTAGATAAAGAGAAAGGAAAATAATATGGAAAATACAAAAATGACTTTTAAAATATTAGGAGACGATGGAAAAGAAATAGAATGTGAAGTTTTATTTACTTTTGAGTCAGATGAAACTAAGAAAAATTATATTGTATATACAGATAATACATTAGATGAACAAGGAAACACTAAAGTTTATGCTTCAATATATAATCCAAATGAAGAAAATACTAATTTAATTCCTATTGAAACTGATAAAGAATGGAAAATTATTGAAACAATTTTAGATGAATTACAACAACAAGCAAGAGAAAGTTTAAAAGGAAACGAGCAACAATAGCTCGTTTATTTATGAGAAGATTAAAACCAAAAGTAAAATTAGCGTTAATTATTATTTCTGCTATTTTGTTGTTTGTAATTTTATGTATTAGTATTTATAAAATAGGAACTGGAAGAGTTAGTAAAGATGAGGCTCTAAAAGAAATTGAAATAACTACAGGTAATACATATATGTCTATATCTGATGTTTTAAAAGAGAATAATTTAATTAAGTCTAAATTTTTCTTTAAACTATATGTTAAAATTCATAAACCAACTTCTTTACAAGCTGGAAAATACGAGTTAAGCGAAAACATGAATATTAAAGATATTGTAAATGTTTTATCAAATGGTAGTACATACAATCCTAATGTTGTTTCTCTTACTTTTAAAGAAGGTATTAATATGCGTAATGTTGCTAAAATAATTGCTGATAATACAGAAAATACTGAAGAAGATGTTTTTGTAACTTTAACTGATATTAACTATTTAGATGAACTTATCAAAAAATATTGGTTTATAACTGATGAGATAAAAAATAAAAATATATATTATTCTTTAGAAGGATATTTATTTCCTAACACTTATAGTGTTAATAAAACTGATAATGTTAAGAAAATATTTGAGATGATGCTTGATAATATGTCTTTAAAATTGTCACCATATAAAGAACAATTAGAAGACAGCACTTATACTATTCATGAAATTTTAACACTTGCTTCTATTATTGAATTAGAAGCAGGAAATAGTAATGATCGTAGTGGTGTAGCTGGAGTTTTTTACAATCGTTTAAAATCTGGATGGTCACTTGGTAGTGATGTAACAACTTACTATGGTGCTAAAGTTGAATTACACGAAAGAGACTTATATCAAAGAGAAATAAATGAATATAATGCTTATAATACTAGAAGTAGTCAAATGGCAGGGCGTTTACCTATAGGACCAATATGTCTTCCAAGTTTAGATTCTATTTCTGCTTCAATTAATCCAACAATTTCTGATTATTATTATTTCGTAGCTGATAAAAATAAAAAAACATATTTTTCTAAAACATATGAAGAACATGCGTCGACAGTTGCTTCTTTAAAGAGTCAAGGTTTATGGTACGAATATTAGATTTAGAAAATTATGCACATGAAAATAATATTCCTATTATGTTAAGTGATGGAATAGAGTTTTTACTAAAATATATAAAAGGAAATAACATAAAAAATGTTTTAGAAATAGGTTCAGCTATTGGTTATTCTGCTATAAGAATGTCTTTAGTTGATAAAGATATTAAAGTTACAACCATCGAAAGAGATGAAGAAAGATATCAAGAAGCTATCAAAAATATTGGTGATTTTGGTTTAGAAAATCAGATTAATATAATTTTTAATGATGCTTTTGAAGTAGAACTTGATGATAAATATGACTTAATATTTATTGATGCTGCCAAAAGCCAATATATTAAATTTTTTGAAAAATTTAAAAATAATTTAAATGATAATGGAGTTATTATCTCTGATAATTTAAATTTTCATGGGCTTGTTCATGAAGATGAAAAAAAGCTTAGTAGGAATGTTAGAGGATTAGTAAGAAAATTAAATAATTATGTAGAATTTTTAAAAAATAATAAGGAATTTAAAACAGAATTTTATGATATTGGCGATGGCATTAGTATTAGTAAAAGGGTAGGTGTTAATAATGAATAAAAAAGGTTTTACTTTAGTGGAATTAATTGGTGTAGTAGTTATCTTAGGTCTTATTGCATTAGTTGCTTTTCCTTCACTATTAAATCAAATAAATAATAGCAATAAACAAATTAGTGATAGTCAAAAAGATCTTATAATAGCAGCAACTAAAAATTATGTAGAGGAAAATAAAAATGAGTATGCTAATAAAAATAGTTTTGAAATAGATGCTGATACTTTAGTAAATAATAATTATCTTAATAAAGAAATACTAGAATCATATAAAAATAAAAAAAAAGTAAAAGTAATAATAGTTTATAAAAATAATGATTATGATGTTGTAATAAAAAATGGATAGTTTTAAATCTTATTCACAATAAAAGTAGAAATATCTACTTTTTTTTGCTATAATTTTAAGCGAGGTGAGAACTATGTCTAAAAAGTTGATTATTCCATCTAATTTAAAGATGATAAGACGTTTTAAAAACAAAATAGATGGGTATATTATAGGAATAGATGGCCTAAGTGTAAATATGCCTTGTTATTTTAAATTAGATGAAGCAGTAAATATCATAAAAAAATATAGTGATAAAGAAATTTTTATTAGTTTAAATAAAAATATGCATGATAGTGATTTGGAACCTTTAAAAAAAGTTTTATTAAAATTGAATAAAACAAAAGTAAAAGGAATAATTTTTTATGATATTAGTATAGTTAATTTAACGAAAGAATTAAATTTAAGTTTAAATCTAGTATGGAATCAAGAACATATGACTAATAGTTATTTTACAGTAAATTATTGGTATGAACATGATGTTAATTATACTTGGTTATCTAATGATATTATGTTAGATGAGATAAAAGAAATTAGAAAGAATACTAAAAGTATTTTAATGTTACAACTATTTGGGTATGTTCCTATGTTTACGTCATATCGTCATTTAGTTGACAACTATTTAAAAACATATAAATTAAAGCCTAAAAAAGAATATTATATTGAAAAGGAAAATAAAACTTACTTTATTGTTGATGATAAAAGAGGAACAACCGTTTATTCTAATAATATTTTAAATGGTTTAAAAGAAAGTTTAGAACTTTTAGATATTGAATATATTGTTTTAAATAGTTATGAAATTCAAGAGGATTGCTTTGAAATTGTCTTAGAATTATTTAATAATGTAAATGATAAAAACAAAAAAGAATATAGTGAAATAATAAATAATATGTTTGGTAACACAGATTCGGGATTTTTATATAAAGAAACGGTTTATAAGGTGAAATAAAATGAATAAGATATTAAAAAAGCCAGAGCTTTTAGCACCGGCTGGTGATTTAGAAAGATTAAAAATAGCAGTTATTTATGGTGCGGATGCAGTATATTTAGGAGGAAATGATTTTGGTCTTAGAGCAAACACTACTAATTTTAGTTTGGATGAATTAAAAGAAGGGGTTTTATTTGCTCACTCTAAAGGTAGTAAAGTTTATGTTACCGTAAATATTGTTCTTCATAATAAAGAAGGTGAAAATTTAATACCATATTTAAAAACACTTGATGAGATAGGTATAGATGCTATAATTGTTAGTGATCCAGCTATAATTAAAATGGCTAAAGAGAACACTAATTTAGAAATTCATTTATCTACACAGCAGTCAACTCTTAATAAAGAAGCTATTAAATTCTTTAAAAAAGAAGGTGTTAGTAGAGTAGTATTAGCACGTGAAACATCAAAAGATGAAATAAAAAAAATTAAAGATGAAGTTGATATAGAACTAGAGTGTTTTATTCATGGCGCTATGTGTGCTTCGTATAGTGGTAGATGTGTACTATCAAATTATTTGACAGCTAGAGATTCTAATCGTGGCGGATGTAGTCAAATATGCCGCTGGGATTTTAAATTATATGGTGATGAAAAAGAAATTGTAGGCGATAAACCCTTTACTTTCTGTTCTAAGGATTTATCAATGGCGGAATGTATTCCTGAACTTATTGAACTAGGCGTAGATTCATTTAAAATAGAAGGTAGAATGCGCTCTATTTATTATATAGCAACCGTAGTTAATATTTATCGTAAATTAATTGATGAATACTGTAACAATAAAGATAATTATGAATATAATAGTGAAGATAAAAAAGTTTTAGATAATTGTTCTAATCGCGATTCTATTGTTCAATTTTTTAACGGAAAAAATGATTATACATTTGGATATTATAATGGAAGAGAAGAAATATCTAATCAAGACTTTTTAGGTATTGTAATAGATTATAATAAAAAAACACATGAAGTTCTATTAGAACAAAGAAACTATTTTAAAAATGGCGATATCGTGGAATTTTTTGGACCTGAAATTAATACATTTACATATAAGATAGATAAAATAATAGATGAAAATGCTGAAATAATTGAGATTGTAAGACATCCAAAACAACGTGTAAAACTTATTGTTGATAGCCCTTTAACAAAGAATTGTATGATGCGAATAAAAAGATAAAAAAGAAGTTGACAAATAGAATAAAGTGTAGTATTATTTTGTCAGTTTGATTGATAAAAACAGAGGTGATAATTATGCCAAAGGCAAAAGAAATATATTTAACACAAGAAGGTTTAGATGAACTAAAAAAAGAATTAGATCATTTAAAATTTGAAAAGAGACCAGAAGTTATTAACGCTTTGAAGGACGCTAGAGCTTTAGGTGATTTAAGTGAGAATGCTGAATATGATGCAGCACGTCAAGAACAAGCAATTGTTGAAGGTCGAATTGCTGAACTTGAAGTAATGATTGAAAATGCTGTTGTTATTGAAAAGAAAGCAACTGATGAGGTTGCTATAGGAACTAAAGTAAAAATAGAATATGTTGATGATAAAGAAACTGATGAATATTCTATTGTTGGTTCAAAAGAAGCAGATCCATTTTTAAATAAAATTTCTAATGAATCTCCAATTGCTCAAGCAATTATGGGATTAAAAGTTGGGGATATTGCTCATGTGTCTAGTCCAAATGGACAATATGATGTTAAAATATTAGAAATAGTTTAAGCACATAATTGTGCTTTTTTTCTTTGTTGTGATATAATTACCATAGAGGTGATGATATGGACATTAATAAGTTAGATTATTTTATTAGTGAAGCTTTGTCACGTCAACTAGGAGATACTGTTGATTCTAGTTATTTTAAGAAAGAAATGTTAGAAAGTTTAACTTCTTTAACTATTAATTCTTTAACGCCTATTACAACTATTTCTAGATTAAAAAATTTAGTAAGCTTAAATATTATAGGACAATCACATAGTGAATATGCTTTAGATGAAGTTATTGATTATAGTGAAATTAATAATTTAAATAATTTAGAATCACTTATTGTCATAAATGATTATCATACAAGACAACTAAATATAAGTAATCTTGAAAAATTAAAAATTTTAATCTTAGTTTCAAATCAAAATTTAGAAAATATAATAGGGTTAGATAAATTAAAAAATTTGAAACATGTAGTAATAGTAGGTAATAGTATAAAAAATAAAGAATGGTTAACTAAATATATTATTAATACTAAAGAAACCAGAGTTAATATTTTAGATTATCGTTTATTTAGTTATGTTGTTAAAAATAAAGCTTTAAAGCAACTATTATATTTAATGAATGCTAGATGTGAAACTAATCTATTATTTGCGGAAAAAATAGGTGTAGGTGAGATATTTTCTTATACATATTCAATGATAGATAAAGTCTATACTTTAGCGCAACAAATTATTAAAGAAAATATAAAACCTGAAATGACTGAAAAAGAAAAAGTAAAGGTTTTATATAATTATGTTATTAATCATTTAGAATATGATACAGAAGAATTAAGAAAACGCGATAATGTAATTTTAACAGATGAAAAAATTATCAAGGTTTATAAAAATAAATATAAGTTTATAAATAGTAGTTATCGTGCTTTTCTAGAAGGTAAGGTAGTATGTGAGGGTTATGTAAACATGCTTATATATCTTCTTGATTTAATTAATGTAGAAGCTCGTAATGTTTATTGTACCGTAAAAAATATGAATAGTAATGTTGAAGGGTATTATAACCATTCCGCAATAAAAATTAAAATTGATGGTAATTGGTATTATTTTGATCCTCAATTAGAAGAAAAAAATCAAAAAAATAATTATTTTATGAAAACTGAAGAAGAGTTTAAGATGACACATAATATATTAGTTACAACAGAGTTAGAGGGAAAACAGAAACAAAGATAGGTGAGTTTAATGGATGATATTTTGCAGCAATTGATTATAAATAAAGATAGTATCTATCAAGATTTAAATAATTATTTTAATGGAGTTGATTGTAAAGAGTTAATACCTATTTTAGATGGTATTAATAAAAGAGTTTTATTTGATTCATATTTTCATGGTCTTCATCATTCACAAAAAACTTGTTTTTTCGCATATTTAATTGGAAAGAAACTAAATTTAAATGATAATGACTTAAAAATTTTATTAGATGCAGCTATTTATCATGATATAGGTAGAAACAGTGATATAGAAGATAATATACATGGTTATACAACGGCTATGGAAATGGATAAAACTAGAAAAAACTATGGTGAGTTTTATGCATCTGATATTAATTTTACTTACTTAAAAGCAATATGTGATATGCATTGTATAGATGATGTTAGGATGAAAAGAATATTTGAAGGATATGAATTAGAAAATCCTGATATTGAATATGAAAAATTTGAATTACTTGCTAAAATTTTAAAAGATGCTGATGCTTTAGATCGTCAAAGATTTAAAAAGACATCACAAGCTGCTCTTAAAGAAAAATATTTAAGATTTGATATTTCTAAAGAATTAACAGAAATAGCTAAGCTAATTAATAGTCATTATAATTATAAAATATCAGAAATATTATATAATAAAAATAAAGACAAATATGAAGGAGATGCAATTTATAGTTGTTTTCATGGTATTGGCTTTGATTTCTTTAAACTAGAAAGTATTTTAAATCATGGTATTCTATCTTCTTTTGAAGCAGTAAAAGAAGGAATAACAACTACACGAAACTTTAATGGCAATAATGGTAATATTTGGATATCAGTAGTTGATTCTAAAGATGTATCAAAAGATGGTAAAGCTTATAATAATTTTATAAAAAATGGTATTAGCTTTTACTGTATGGTTCCTGCTTTAGAAAAAGGAAGAAAAGGTAAGAAAAACAATTGTGAGTTTGCGCCTGTTAATTCAGGAGAGTATGAAGATGAACATTTTGTTTTTAATAAAATAGATTATAATAATATTCATTCCTTAATTATAAATAAAGAAGTTTTAAATAAAGGAATAGATGAACTCGATTATCTATCAGGTTCCTTAAATTATGATATTATTGAACAAAAAATATTTACTTATGCCGATGAAATAAAAGCCAAAAGTGGTGTTGATGTTGATTTAGATGAAATAAAAATTATTTTAGAAGAGTTTAAACAAGAAGTAATAAGGTATGAAAAAGAAACTGTTGATAATCAAAAGAAAACCAATAGACAGTATCTTGAGAATGTTGAAATTTATGTTAGTAGATTAAATAAAATAGTTTCTAAATGGATGGTTCAGTTATATTCTACTTTATTAAAAAAAGATGGCAATATTAAAGTTAGTGATGTTGTTTTCAATATTTTAAGTAACTATAAAGATAAAATTAAAAATATTTATGAAAATGAAGAATGCGTTATAGTTTTAAATAATTTAGAAAAAAAGCAAAAAAAAGAGGTGGTAATATGAAAAAAGGTTTTACTTTAGTAGAATTATTAGCTGTTTTAGTAATATTAGGGTTACTTGGTTTAATAGTTGTTCCTGTCGTTGACAAAATAATTAAAGATAATCGAAATAATTTATATGAATTACAAATTAAAAATATTGAAGAAGGTGCTAGAAATTGGGCTGCTAAAAATCCTTTATCTTTACCAGAAAATGGTAATAGTATGACTAAAACAATTTCCGAATTAGAAAAGGAAGGTTTTATTTCGGTTGATGTGAAGAATCCAAAAACAAATGAAAATTTTTGTGATAGTTCATATGTAACAATTACTAATACTGGAAAAGGTTTTACTTATAAATATGATGTTAATTCTGGCGATTGTAGCAAGTAGGTGATTTATGATAAAAATTAAAACAGATTCAAGAAAAGTAGTAGACGGTGATACTTTCGTTGCTCTTCCAGGAATAAGTAGTGATGGGCACGATTATATTGAGACAGCGATAGAAAATGGTGCTACTAAAATAATTGCGCAACATGGTGAATATAAAGTTCCTACAGTTATCGTTCCAGACACAAGAGTATATTTGAATGATTTATTAAAACAAGAATATGGTTATGTAATTAATGATATGAAAATAATAGGAATTACAGGTACTAATGGTAAGACAACTAGTTGTTTCTTAACATATCAAATATTAAATAAATTAGGAATAAAATGTGCTTATATAGGAACAATAGGTTTTTATTTAAAAGATAAAGTGAGAAATTTACCTAACACATCAGTTGATATAGCTGATTTATATGGATTACTTGTTGAAGCTTATGAAAATGATTATAAATATGTATGTTTAGAAGTTAGTAGTCAAGGATTATCTATGGATAGATTTAAAACAATAAGCTTTGATATAGCAGCATTTACAAATTTAACACAAGATCATTTAGATTACCATAAAACAATGAATAATTATTGTCTTGCTAAGCAACAATTATTTAAGCAGTTAAAAAAGGATGGTAAGGCAATTATAAATGCTGATGATAAGTATAAAGATTACTATCTACTAAAAGATAATAATAATATAACATTTGGTTTAAATGGTGATTATAAAATAGATGATTTAAAATTTACTAACAAATATTCTATGCTAGATTATTCTTATCAAAATAAAAATTATCAAATTAAAACAAATTTAATAGGGGAATATAATATTTATAATTTATTAACAGCTATTGTTATTTGTCATGAATTAGGACTTGATTTAAATAAAATAAATAGTGTTTTAGATAATTTAAATATGCCTAGTGGTAGAATGGAAAGAATTGACTATAATAATAATTTAATTATTGTAGATTATGCCCATACCCCTGATGCTATTTCTAACATCATCAAAACTATAAAACCTATATGTAAAGGCAATTTGTATGTTACTTTTGGGTGCACAGGAAGCCGTGATAAAACAAAAAGACCTATTATGACCAATATTGTTTTAGAAAACGTAACGAAAGCTATTATAACTATAGATGATCCTCATGATGAAGATCCTAGTGATATTGTTAAAGATATGTTAAATGGAATAACTTTTAACAATTATGAAGTTTGTTTAGATCGTAAAAAAGCTATTCATAAAGGTATTAATTTGTTAAAAGATAATGATATTTTATTAATTCTTGGTAAGGGCCATGAAGAATTTATTATTTTTAAAGATAAAAAAATACCTTTTAATGATAAAAAAGAAGTGCTTGCTTATATAGAATATAAAAAACAAAGTGTTTAGATGCAAAGAACACCTTGTGATGTTTATCATAAAATATCACGGGAGGTGTTCTTTTTGAATATAAAAAGTGATTCACGTAAAATAAAGAAAGGTGATACATTTATTGCTTTAAAATATGTCAATGATGGGCATGATTATGTTCTTGATGCTATAAAAAGAGGAGCTAGTAAAGTAGTTGTAGAACATGGGTTATATAATGTTGATACTTTAATAGTTAAAGATACACATGAATATTTGGTTAACTACTTAAAAGATAATTATTGGAACAAAATAAAAGACTTAAAAATTATAGGAATGACAGGTACTAACGGGAAAACAACTACTTGTTATTTATTACATAAAGCTTTAAATATGCTAGAGGAAAAGTGTGCTTATATAGGGACAATAGGTTTTTATATTGATGATAAAATAAAGGATTTAAATAATACAACACCTGATATTTTAGAGTTATATGAAATGTTACTTGAAGCAAAGAAACAAAAATGTAAGTATGTTGTGATGGAAGTAAGTAGTCACGCTTTAAGTCTAAATCGTGTTAAAGGTTTAGAATTTGATATCGCTTTATTTTCTAATTTAACACAAGATCATTTAGACTATCATAAAAATTTAACTAATTATTTGAATGAAAAGAAAAAACTTTTTACAATGTTAAGAAATGATTCTTTAGCGCTTATTAATATTGATGATAAATATTATAAAGAGTTTATTATGGAACAAAATAATAATAAAACCTATGGTTTTAAAGATTGTAATTATCAAATAACAAAATATAACTATAATATTAATGGTGGCCATTTTGTTATTAATGATTGTGATATTTATGATACCAAATTGATAGGTAAATATAATATTTATAACCTTACTTTAGTTATAGCAACTTTAACTAATTTAGGATTTTATTATGATAAAATATATAATGTAGTTAAGAATTTAGATAGTCCTAAAGGAAGAATGGATAAAATAATCTATAATAATAATGCAATTATTATAGATTATGCTCATACTCCTGATGCTGTAGAAAAAGCTTTACGTGCTGTTAAAGAATTAAATTCTAACCACATTTACACCATTATAGGATGTGGTGGAGATAGAGATAAAACAAAAAGACCAATAATGGGCAAAATATCAGTAGAAAATTCTGATTTAGTAATCTTTACTAGTGATAATCCTAGATGTGAAAATCCAAATAAAATAATTGCTGATATCGTACAAAATCTTGACAAAAATAACTATGAAATTGAAATAAATCGCAAAAAAGCTATTATTAGGGGTATACAATTACTAAAAGAAAATGATATACTAATGATACTTGGTAAAGGTCATGAAAATTATCAAATAATAAATAAAGAGAAAATATTTTTTGACGATAAAAAGATTGTACTAGATAATATATAGGAGATGATATAATGTTAATTTTAGCAAAATCTGCTCTAGCACTTATGGTAGCGTTTATAATATCTGTTGTTTTTGGACTTATATTAATACCTTTTTTAAGAAAAATAAAAGCTAATCAAAAGATAAGTATTTTTTTAAGTGAAAAACATAAAAAGAAAGATGGAACACCAACAATGGGTGGTTTAATCTTTATCATTCCAACTATTATTTCTATGATTATTTTAATTTTAATGAATAAATTAGAATGGACTGATAACTTATTTATTATTATGTTTGTCTTTTTATCTTATGCCTTACTTGGTTTTATAGATGATTATTTAATTATAAAAAGACACAATAACGAAGGATTAACAGAAATTCAAAAATTAATTGGGCAAATTTTAATTGCTGTTATTTTCTTCTTTATATTTATGAAAAGTGGAAGACAACCTGTATTAGATATTCATACATTAGGTATAAAAATTAATTTTGGATGGTTATATGGTTTCTTTATTCTATTTGTCCTAGTTGCAAGTAGTAATGCAATTAATTTGACTGATGGCTTAGATGGTTTAGCTGGTGGACTTTCAGCTATAGCATTCTTGTCATTTGGAATTATTAGCTTTGGTTCTTATTGGATAGCTGGAAGCGAAGAAATTGGTATATTCTGTTTTATTTTAGTAGGAGCACTTTTAGGATTTTTAGTTTATAATTCATATCCTGCTAAAGTATTTATGGGAGATACTGGTTCACTTGCCTTAGGAGCCACTTTAGCAAGTGTTGCTATTATTACTAGTCATGAAATAACATTAATTGTTGTTGGTGGTGTATTTGTAATTGAAACATTATGCAGTATTATCCAGATGATAGCTGGAAGATATTTTAATAAAAAAGTTTTTTTAATGGCTCCTCTTCATCATCATCTAGAAAAATTAGGATGGGCTGAAACAGATATCGTTAAAATGTTTTTAGTTGTTGGCACAATTTTGGGTATGTCAGCAGTATTGTTTGCTGTATGGTTATAAAAAGTGTATAATAATTATATAAAATAGGGTATAATTAATAAGAAGGTACTGGTGAAGTAAATGAAATTAAATAAGAAAAAAGGCTTTACTTTAATTGAGTTATTAGCAGTAATTGTAGTACTAGCCATCATTGCACTAATTGCAACACCAATAGTAATGAATACTATAGAAAAATCTAAAAAAGGTGCAGCTATAGAAAGCGCTAATAATTTAATAAAGTCAGCAGAATATTATATTTTGCAAACAAAAAGTAGATACGGAAAAGTTAGTGTTTTAGATGATAAGTTAAATTATAGTGGCAGTAAACCTGATTTAGGTGAAGTAGAAATAAATAAGGATGGTAAATCACGTATATATACTTATCTAAATGGTTATTGTGTAACAAAAGATTATGAAAATAAGTCACCATATGCTACTAAGACAAGTAAAGAAGAGTGTAATTGGTTTGCTACTGATAATTATGAAACAAAAGAAGAAAGTATAATTATTTCTAATAATAGAAATGTAAAAAATTATTTAATATATGGTAATTCAACTCAAGAAACAAGAAGTGGTAAAAATATATTAAATATGGCTAATTTTACAACATCTTATACTAATAGTTATTTTGAAGATAAAGCAACAAATTTTAAATTAACTGCAGGAAAAACTTATACACTTTCTTTTAATTATAGAGTCCTTTCAGCAGGAGCAACACTATCAACAGGGGTAGGCTATGGAACAAAGGGCTATTCTGCTGATATTGTTTATGGTAAAGCATATCCAGATCAAACAACTGGTAGACAATCAGTAACATTTACTGTTCCTTCAAATCTTGCCGATGAAAATTATTTATTTGTAAGATTTGCACGAACAGGTTCAGCTACATCTGCTAGTGTAGCTATATCTTCAATACAATTAGAAGAGGGAAGTACAGTAACAGAATATGAACCATATGGAGCAATGCCAAGCCCAGAATTTCCAAGTGAAATAAATAATACTGGAGATTTAATAACAAAAGATAATTGTGCAAGTTATGGAAGTGATGCTTGTGATAATATTGATAAGTATGTAGTACAAGTAAAAGCAACAGGTAAAAATATACTTGATATATCAAAACTTGAAGTAGGAGCTTATTCGACAGGTTTAACACAAAGTTCTAATACTTTTAGTTTTAAAAGAACTGGAACTAAAAATACATCATCTATATTTACAAAAATAAAGCTTGAAGCTGGAACTTATACAATATCAGGTAATCTTACGCAAAGCGATGGCAAAAATGGTGGGTATGGAGTATATGATTTAGAAAAACAGGAATATTTAGTAAATAGAAGTTCATCTGGCATTGGGACATCGACATTTACAGTACCAGAAAGTAAAATATATTCATTAGGATTCTTTTGTAATTATAGTTCAGAGGAAGGTACTCAAGTTACATATTCCAACATTCAGCTTGAATATGGTAGCAGTGCAACAACATACGAGTTATATAGAGAAGCAACTACCAATATTTATTTAGATGAACCATTAAGAAAAGTAGGGGATTCTGTAGATTATATAGACTATTCAAATGGTAAAGTTGTTAGAAATATTAAGTCAGAACTAGTATCTAATAAAACCTGGAATTATAGAGCCGATGATGATTTAATTTATTATACAGATTCAAATATAATGCGTAGTAATTATGCTAATTCTAATTACTTCCTATCAGGATCACAAAAAACAGGCACAAATCCATATGTGTTAACCGTTAATAATGTTTTTAGATTATATAACAAAAATTATTGGTCTAGTTTAGATAGTTATAAAACATGGCTAAATAATCACAAAGATTTAGTTGTAGAATATCTATTAGCTACTCCAACAGAAGAATCAATCAGTTTACCACAAATTAAAACTGTAGAAGGAACAAACTACATAATAGTAAATACTTCAACTAGTGCAAGTAATTTAAAGATAACAACTGAAAAATAAATTTACAAAAAAGAAAGAGTTTATAAAAAAACTCTTTTTAATATTAGCAAAAGTTGGTATAATTATAATGGTGAGAATATGAATAAAACTAAGGTAATTGCCGAAATAACACAAAGTAACAATGAGAAAGAGTTTATTAAGGCACTAATTGAAAATGGTGTTGATTTATTTTTGCTTGATTTAAATAAAATTAACAAAGAATTATGCTTAGATATAATGAATAAAATTAATGATTTAAATGAAAAATTAAAAACTAATGTAGCAACAATTTTAGAATTGAAAAATAATAAAGTTCATTTAAACAAAATTATTAATGGTAGTGCAAATTTAAAAGAGAATGATAAGATTAGAATTTATATGGACCATACTGTAGGTGATGAAACTAAACTATCTGTTGATTATCATGAGATTATTAATGAAATAAAATATGACAGTATAATAAAACTAACTAATGGTTCTGTTGAATTAGAAGTACTAGATAAAAATGAAGGTTTTATATTGTGCTCTGTAAAAAAAGGTGGAATTGTTTATGAATATAGTGAATTAAATATTCCAGATATAAGAATTAATAAAAAATTCTTAACAAAGTATAATAAAGACATGATTAAGTTTGCCGCAGAAATAGGAATTGACTATATTATTTTAGATTCTGTTACAGAACAAGAAGATGTTTTAGATATCAACGATTTATTAATAGATATGGAAAATAATCATTTAGGAATTATTACAAAAATTAACAATGCTTTTGCTTTAGAAGAAGTAGATGATATCATTAACATGAATGAAGGAATTATAATTTCTAGAGATGAACTTAGGATGGAAGTTCCTGTTGAAAAAATACCAAGTATTCAAAAAAATATAATTAATAAATGTCATGATAGTGGTAAGGTTAGTATTATTTCTATTGAATCAGAATTGAACTTAGATAATGAATTATTATCTAAGTCAGAAGTTAGTGATCTTGCTAATGCTGTACTTGATGGTACAGATGCTATTATAATTGGTAATAATTCCCATAATAAAAGATATCCTATTGAATTAGTAAACGAAATAGAAAAGGTTATTAAATCAGCTGAAGAAGATATTGATTATGCGCATTTTTTAAAAAATGCAATTGCAACAGAAAATGAAGATACAACGGGTAATATAGCGTGTTCAGTAGCGGAAATTAGTGATAGATTAAACTGTAAAGCTATTGTTGCGCCAACCGTAAGTGGTTATACTGCTCGTAAAATGAGTCGCTTTAAACCTAAATGTCCTATTATAGCTATAAGTACTGACCGTGAAACAATGCGAAGTTTAGCAATCTATTTTGGTGTATGTCCTATATATATTGAAAGCTTAAAATCTTTAGATGATATCGTAAAACAGGCTAAAAAAATAGCTATAGATAATATTGATATAAAAGAAGGGGACAAAATAATAATTACGGGTGGCTATCCATTTAAAGAAGTTAGACATACTAATTTTATTGAAATAGAAGAATTATAAAGAAAAGGGGTGGGGTTAATGTATCCACTAGGAGATAATTTTAAATTAAAAGTAAATCCAACTACTAATCAAAAAAATATAATTAGAGGTAATAAATATCGTATTAGTATTTTAACGGAAAGATTGATAAGATTTGAATATAACGAGTCTGGAATATTTGAAGATTTGCCAACAGAATTTGCTTGGAATCGTAATTTTCCAGATGTAAATTATAGTATTAAGCAAGATTCTAAATTTCTAGAAATAACAACATCTTATTTTAAGATATCATATACTAAAGAGAAAAGTTTTAAAGGTAGTAAAATTTCTCCAGATTCTAATTTAAAAGTAGAAATATTAAATTCAAATTCAGTATGGTATTACGGTCATCCAGAAGTAAAAAATTATGGTTCTCCTTCATCAGAAATTAATAGTAGTGATAGTAAGATTAAATTTTCAAAAAGTTTATATTCATTAGATGGCTTTGCTAGTTTTAATGATTCTAACTCTAAAGTTGTAGAAGAAGATGGAACATTAAGAGAAAGAAAAGAAAAAGAAATTGATATTTATTTATTTGCTTATCTAAAAGATTTTACAAAAGCCTTAAAAGATTATTTCTACCTAACCGGTTATCCTGCTTTAATTCCTAGATATGCTTTAGGTAACTGGTGGAGTAGACATTTAGCATACGATGATAATTCTTTAAAAAAATTAATAGATAATTTTGAAAGAAAGAATGTGCCTTTATCAATTCTTTTACTTGATAATGATTGGCATACGCAAATAGAAGGAAAAGAAGCTGGTTTTACTTTTAACAAAAAGTTATTTGCTGCTCCTTATGAAATGATTTCTTATGTTCATAATAAAGGAATAAAGCTAGGACTTAGTGTTAATCCAACAGAAGGTTTCTATTCTAATGATGAATTTTATCAACAAGCAAAAAAGTATTTGCAAGCTGATGAAAAAGGAACAATTCCTTTTAATGCTTTATCACCACGTTTTATAGATGTTTATTTAAAACTATATATTCATCCATTAGATGCATTAGAAGTTGATTTTTATTGGATAAAAAATAGCAGTAAAACAACTGATGAAGAACTTACAATGTTAAAACATTATCACATCTATGATATGATGCGTAATTATAAAAGAAGACCAATGATTTTAGCTAAAGGTACAAGTTTGGCTACTCATCGTTATCCAGTCTTATATGCAGGAAAAACAACTGTTAGTTGGGATTCTTTAGCACTTATGCCTTTTTATAATTTAAATGCGACTAATATTGGAGTGACATTTTGGAGTCATGACATAGGAGGTTATTATAAAGGGATTGAAGATAATGAACTTTATATTAGATTTGTACAGTTAGGAACTTTTTCTCCTATTTTAAAATTTGGTAGTGATGGAGGAAAATATTACAAAAGAGAACCATGGCGTTGGGGTGTAAAGACATATACAATTGTAAAAGATTATTTAACTTTACGTCATCAATTAATCCCATATTTATACTCAGAAGCATATAAGTATCACAAATTTGGAGATCCTATGTTGATACCACTTTATTATAAATATCCTGAAATGTATGATGATGATAGATATTCTAAAGAATATTACTTTGGTAGTGAATTATTTATTGCTCCTATAACTAAGAAAAAGGATTATACGATGGATAGATCAATTCATAAAATGTATATTCCAGAAGGTGTTTGGTATGATTTTGTAACAGGAAAGAAATTCCCTGGCGGTAAAGATTATGTTGGTTTCTTTAAAGACCAAGATTATCCAGTATTTGCTAAAGCTGGGGCTATTATTCCACTGGCTATTAGTGAAAAGATTAATGATACTAATCCACCTCAAAATATGGAAATACATGTTTTCCCAGGTAGAAGTAACTCTTACAACATATATGAGGATGATGGAACAACCGACTTATATTTAAAAGATTATTATTTATTAACAAATATTGAATATAATTATTCGGTCAATGATTATAAATTAGTTATGAAGTCTGTTGAAGGTAAATCAGGAATAGTACCAGATACCCGTCATTATAAATTTAGATTTAGAAATACTAAAGAGCCATCTAAAATTTCTGTAACATTTAATGGTAGTCCTCTTAGATTTATGACATATGTGGATATTAATGACTATGTGGTTGAAATTCCTGAAGTTAATTCTATCGGAAACATTACTATTAATTTACAAGGTGATAATCTTGAAGTAAGTGCAATGAGAATAGTAAATGATGATATTGCTGAAATTATAAGTGATTTACAAATAGAAACAGAAATCAAAAATAGTTTGGATAAAGTTTTGTTTGGTGAGTTATCTAATAAGAAAAAAAGAATTGAAATCAGAAAATTAAAAGCTAAAGGTTTAGATAAGAAATATATGAAATTATTCTTAAAATTATTAGAATATGTGGATGAAGTATAGAACAATTAAAACCAATGAAAAAATCATTGGTTTTTTGTATTATAAATATTTTTGTAGGTGATGTTTTCTGATATAATATTGATAGGTAGTAGGTGAAGTTATGAGAAGTCCGATTTATTATGGGGCAAGGGGATTTGCAAGAGAAATTAATAGACAACGAAATCAATATCAAAGAAGTATTGAAGCAGAACAAAAAAAAGCATTAAAAGAAGAAATGTATAATAATGGCTATGAATTTGAACAAAAGGAAAATAGACGGTTAGAAAAGAAAAAACAAATGTGCTTTAATTATGCGGCAATAATGATGAAACAAAAAACATATTTTGATTTTGAGTTATTAAAAGAAAAATATATTCCTGCGGTGTTTGATTATGAAAAAGAACCTGAATATATTGATCGTGCTAGTAATATTTTTGTTCCTGAGGAAAAAAAGCTAGAAAAAATATTTAAATCACTTAGAAAAAATAGAATAAAAAAAGAAATTCAAAAACAAAATCAAATAGATGCAGACAAAAAAGATTTTGAAGAAAGAAAGGAATTTTATGAAATTAACCGTGAAATTGCTTTAAATAAATTTAAAAAGGAAGAGAAGAAAAAGCAAGAATCTATAGAAAAACAAAATAAAAATATTGATGAATTTAAAAGAAATTATTTTGCAAGAGAAGAAGAAGCTCAAAAAAAATATTTGACAATGCTAATGACCAATTATCTAAATGAACATGAAACTAAAATGTTTTCTAACATAAATCTTGATTATACTTCTGAAAGTAAAATTTTACTTGTTGAAATAGAAATGAATGATGTGATTGAATATTTTGAATTCTCACATTGTAAATATCTTAAATCAAAAAATGAAATTGCTAGCTATTATTATAAAGATAGTGAAATAAAAAAGGAATTTACTATTTTGCTTCCTAAGATAGCATTTGGTTTTACTAATTTATTTTTAGGAAATGATTTGAATGATTCAATAGATAATATTATTGTTAATATTATTTATAATGAAATTTATCTTGTTTCATTAAATTTGAGTAAGAAAGAATTTGTTAAATTAAATTTTGATAATTTAGAAAATTTTAACAAATTAAATAGTAATATTAGATTATTTAAATCATTACAAACGGGTATCAAACCTTATAATAAATAAATATATTGTAGTTGAATGGAGCTGGTTACATGAAAAATAAAATTCGAAATTTAGGAAACTTAGGAAAGTTTAGAGATAATGATAAAAAGATTATTAGTATTTCTAAAAATAAAAAAATATCTTTAAGCGAAAAAATTAAAAATTATAAAGGAGAAAACTTAGTAAAAGATTTTTCTTGGGATGATGATATATGGATGATGAAAAAATATTAAAAGACTTAGATGAACATTTAACGTTATCTTTTTATACTGATATGACACAAGATAGACTAGATAAGTTAATTGATTATTGTAAAAATAATAATTTAAGAGAAAAGGCATGGAGACTTGCTCTTACTTTTTCTAATTATAACTTTGATTATTTAAAATTAGCTAAATATTATATTGAAGTAAAAGACTCATGGTATTTATCAGAATTGTTACATGCAGTAGGTGAAGATAAAATCAAAATATATGATGTATATAGTGATGTTTTAAAAACAAATGATGAAAAATTTATTGCTGAAGTTCAAGAAGCATTTATGTGGTATTTTAGCACTGAAGATAAAGATGAATTAAAAAAGGTAATAGATGATTGTAAATAATTTAATTATACGAAAAAAGCACTAATTTAGTGTTTTTATTTTTATATTAGAAAAGTAATAAAAAATGCAAAAAGTTATTGACAAACATTTGTTCGCTTTGATACAATTTAATTGCTTGAAAGATAGTGTATATGGATAAAACTTATTAATAATAATTATTCTTTGAAAATTTTTTAGTATGAATTGAAGAAATATAATAAAAAACAGTCAATATAAGAACGAGGAGGTTACGAATGAATCAGGATAAAATGCATTTAATTAATAAAATTATTAATAATGAAACAATAAGAACGGTGTGGGATAAAGAAGATGAAAAATATTATATTAGTGTTGTTGATATAGTGGGAATTTTATCAGAAAGTGATAATCCTAGAAACTATTGGAAGGTATTAAAACACAGGTTAAAAAAAGAAGGAAATGAGTCGGTTACAAATTGTAACCAACTTAAATTAAAGTCTTCAGATGGTAAGTATTACAATACTGACGTGGTTGATATTGAAGGAATGTTTAGAATAATTGAATCTATTCCTAGTAAAAATGCAGAACCAATAAAGATATGGTTAGCTAAATTAGGAAGTGAAAGAATAGATGAAGTATTTGATCCATCACTTGCAGCACAAAGAGCTATAGATATATATCGCACTAAAGGTTATGATGAAAAATGGATTGCAAAAAGAATTAAAGGTATTCAAGATAGAAAACGACTTACTGATGTATGGAAAGATGGTGGAATAACTGAATCAAAAGAATATGCAATCCTTACAAATGAAATTTATAAGGAATGGTCTGGCATGACTGCAAAAGAGTATAAATCATTTAAAGGACTTAGGAAAGAATCATTAAGAGACAATATGTCTGATATAGAAGTGGCACTTGCAGATTTAGGTGAAATAGCAACTAGAGAGATTGTTAAAAAGAAAAATCCAAAAGGTTTAAATGAAAATATTGAAGTGGCAAGGCGAGGTGGTAAAATTGCTGGTAATACAAGAAAAGATTTAGAAAATGAGCTTGGTGAGAGTGTAGTTACTAGCAATAATATATTAAGTTATGAGTATATTGACGAAAAAGAAATTGAAATGAAATAGATGAGTATGCATCATTATAATAAGAATTTTAGGCACTAAAAATTAATTATAAATAATAAAAAACACTATTTAGGTGCTTTTATTTTGTATATTTTAAAATAGAAAAGATGTTATCAATAATAAATAATATAACCAAAGTATAAGTTAGCCATTTAGGAATTTTATTTACCAGCTTATCACTAATATCTTTAAAAAGGTAAATAAATGCTAGGGCTAAGACTCCCCAAACTAAAGAAATCTCAATAGCAACATATTTTCCCATAGCTAGTTTGAATTTACTATAATTCCAAAATGAGATATGAAATAAGTATTCAATTGTTATGCCACCAATCCATTCAATTATGGTAAGAGCAAGTGATACCCAAAGAAAAATAATTATTGATTGAATAATTTTATTTTTCTTTATATTTTTAAACACAAAATTAGAAATAAGTATAATAAGAATAATACCTATACCATAAACAGGAGTCCATGGTCCATATAGATAACCGCTGTTTCCACCATTGTGAATTAAAAATAAAAATATTGTTTCAAATAAATATCCAATAACTGAATAAAGAAAGAAATAGTTTAAATAGTACATAATATCACCTTTATTATGGTGGAAAATAAATTAAATTACATACTAGTTTAAGTTAATATATTTATCATAGTATTCTTCAAGAGTTAAATTTTCATCATGTATAGTTTTAGCAGTATCTAATCCTACATAACGATAATGCCAAGGTTCATATTTAAATCCAGTAATTTTTTCTTTACCTTTAGGATATCTCAAAATAAATCCATATTTGTATGCATTTTCCTTCATCCATATAAATTCTTTAGAATTTTCAAACTCATCGTAATCATGGTTAGAACCTTCAACATCAACAGCAAGACCGGTTTGATGTTCTGAATGTCCAGGACGAGCAGAGCATTTATCAGCATAATCTAAGCCTTTTTCTTCTACATACATATTATAAAGTTTATTTTGGTATTCATAATCACGATAAGTAGAAACTGCAATAATTCTATATCCTAACTCTTTAGCGTTTTTACTTAAAGTTTCAAAAGCAATTCTAGCTTCTTCTCGCAAATATTTATTTTCGTTTGCAAACTCATTAGATATAAGTTCTAATTTACTAGGAACATAGTTTTCGGGAAGTTTATATTCTTTGTTAACTAGTACTAAATATATATCAGGTTCGGTAATAGTTTTAATATTTTTGTAATAGTTATTACCAAAAAGATTGATGTCCTTAGTATAAAAAATTAAAATAAGAAGCGTTAAAACAGTGTAAAAACAAGCTTTAAAAGTTTTGTTACTCATATTATCACCACTACATTATATGAATTAAATAGTTAATTTGTCTCAATAAAATAAGACAAATTATTTAATATATGATAAGATTAAAGAGGTGGTTATATGAACATAAATGATATTCTTAATAAAACTCGTAATGGAATAGTTTTAACCGAAGAAGAAACAAGATATTTTTTAGATTATTATTGTACAAGAATAAAAAAAGAAAATGTTATAGATAAATTTAATAGCTGGGATTATAAAGTTTGTTTTTTAACAACGATGGATGTTGGAACAGAGATGATTTTAAGAAGTGGTTTAAATGGTTCTTTATTAAATATAAGTAAAGATTTGGAAATACCACTTACACATTATTCAAATGTAATAGTTTTTAATGTAAATAATAGAGTTGTACCATATTTAATAGATTTAACATATAATCAATTTTTTAGAGCATATAATGATGATGATAGTTATGTTTTACTTGATGACTTTGTAGTGAGTGAAGAACAAAAATCACTGGTTAGTAAACTAAATAAAGATGGGTATATCGAACTAAATGATGAATTATTAAAAGTATATATAAATATGTTTTTAGACTTCTATAAAGATAAAAAAATAAATAGAGATAATGTCTATCGTAATGTAGTTGAAAGAATTGAAAAAGAAGCACTGTTAAATATATCATCAATAACAAATGAAAAAATAAAGAAAATGTAATAAACTTAAATTTTGTTACATTTTTTTATTATCAAAATTTAATATTGATAGAAAGAAAAATAAATATTTATTTAGATAACTTTTATCATTTTGAAAAATATTAGTTTGACATAATTTTTAAGACTGATATAATTTTTAATGTGATTAAAGAGTGTTAAAAAAATAAACTTATAATATGAAAGGAGTTTTATGTTAAAATTAAAAAATATAACAAAAGTATATAATAGTGGCAATGAAAAATTAAAAGCTTTAGATAATGTTGAAATTATGTTTAGAAAATCAGAATTTGTTTCTATATTAGGACCTAGTGGTTGTGGTAAAACAACTCTTTTAAATATTATTGGTGGTCTTGATAGATATACTTCGGGAGATCTTATTATCAATGGTAAATCAACAAAGTGTTTTAAAGATCGCGATTGGGATAGTTATAGAAATTATTCAGTAGGTTTTGTTTTTCAAAATTATAATTTGATAGGTCATCAAACTGTTTTATCCAATGTTGAGTTAGCTTTAACTATTTCTGGAGTATCAAAAAAAGAAAGAAAAAAAAGAGCCATTAAAGCTTTGGAAGAAGTAGGATTAAAAAGGCAAATAAATAAAAAACCAAATCAATTATCTGGTGGACAGATGCAAAGGGTTGCTATTGCAAGAGCTTTAGTTAATAATCCAGATATCATTCTGGCTGATGAACCAACCGGGGCACTCGATACAAAGACGAGTATTCAAGTTATGGAAATTTTAAAGAATATTTCTAAAGATAAATTGGTTATTATGGTTACACATAATCCTGATTTAGCGCAAAAATATTCAAGTCGTATTATTAAAATATTAGATGGGAAAATAATTGATGATTCTAATATTTTAAAAGAAGCTACGAAGGAAGAAAAAGCACATGATAATAAAAGAAGAACATCTATGAAATTTTTAACGGCTTTACATTTAAGTTTAAATAATCTAATGACTAAAAAAGGTCGAACTATTTTAACTTCTTTTGCAGGATCAATAGGAATTATTGGTATTGCTTTAATTCTTGCTATATCAACTGGTGTTCAAAATTATATCAATAAAGTAGAAGAAGATACACTATCTTCATATCCTTTAACGATAGAAGAATCAACAATCGATATGAGTAGTATGATTGATACAATGATGGGTGAAAATAAAAATTCTGAAAAAAGAGAAGAAGGAAAAATATATTCATCTGATATTATGAATGATTTAATAGCAAGTTTGTCTAGTAAAATATCAACTAATAATTTAAAGGCTTTAAAAGAATATATTGAGTCAGACACTAGTAAAATAAGGGAAAACAGTAACGCAATTAAGTATAGTTATAATCTTGATATAAATTTATATAAAAGTAATACTGATGATGGTATTGTAAAAGTAAATCCAAGTACCGTTATGGAAACTCTTGGAATGACTACGTCCAATCCTTATAGTCAAATGATGCCTTCATCAGCAATGATGGGTAATAACAATGTATGGGAAGAATTAATTGACAATGATGAATTGTTAAAGTCACAATACAATTTGTTAGCTGGTTCTTGGCCAACTAAATATAATGAGGTTGTTTTGATTGTAGGAAAAAATAATGAGATTAGTGATTATACATTATATTCACTTGGCCTAAAAGATCAAAATGAATTAAAATCAAAAATGAAAGCTATTCAAAATGGTGAGACAGTTAAACCTAGTGAAGAGACGGTTTACAGTTATGATGATTTATTGAATTTATCATATAAATTGGTGTTAAATTCTGATTATTATGCAAAAACTAATAACTTATGGATTGATAAGTCAGAAGATGATTTCTATATGAAACAAATTATTAAAGGTGCCGAAGAAATAAAAGTAGTTGGTATCATAAAACAAAATGACAGTTCAACGGCGACATCTAAGAGTGGTCAAATAGGGTATACTAGTGATTTAACGAAGTATGTTATTAATAAGACAAATAGTTCTGATATTGTAAAAACACAAAAAGAAAATAAAGAGATAAATATTTTTACAGGATTAGAATTTCCAAAAGATGAATTAAATAGCGATTTTGATTATAACTCTTTATCTGAGGTAGAAAAAATAAAACTTGGTAAATTAAATAGTGATGATCTTGCTGAACTTATGAAAGCATATAGAGATAATAAAAATTCTAGTTATGAGAGTAATTTAATAAAGTTAGGTTCTATAGATATATCTTCTCCCGCAAGTATTAGTGTCTATCCTAAGAATTTTGCTTCAAAGAATAATTTGATAGATATTATTGAAGAATATAATAAAACTGCGAAAGATAATAATAAAGAAGAAAATATTATTAATTATACTGATGTTATTGGAACAATGATGAAATCAGTTAGTCAAATAATTAATACTATTAGTTATGTCTTAATTGCTTTTGTAGCTATCTCACTTGTTGTTTCATCTATTATGATTGGAATTATAACTTATATTTCTGTATTAGAAAGAACAAAGGAAATAGGTATTTTAAGAGCAATAGGAGCCTCTAAAAAAGATATTTCTCGGGTATTTAATGCGGAAACACTAATAGTAGGTTTTATATCTGGCGTTATTGGTATACTAATCACAATGCTTCTTACTTTACCAATTAATAGTTTGATTCACATGATAACAGGTGTTAGTATTATTACAAAAGTTCCACTTAATGCAGCCATAATCTTAGTAATTATTAGTATGTTACTTACAATAGTGGCAGGATTAATTCCTTCTCGTATTGCTTCAAAAAAAGATCCTGTAGTTGCTCTTAGAACAGAGTAGATGAAAAAAACAAACATAAAAACGACTTGTAAAAAGGTCGTATGTAGCAAGAGAACTTGCATAAAATAAAAAGGAACACTTAATTTCACATGTTGAGTGTTGCCTGTTAATATGGTATCACCTAAATCATTGTTGAGTTAGGTGATTTTTTCATTTTAGGATTATAAATATTAAACCTATAAGTAAAAAGATAATGACAATCAAAGTAAAGATTAAAAAATCTTTTTTTGACGTCATATCATCTCCTTCCTTATGAAAAGAGGCATCACCCAACTATTAAATGTCCTATTATAATTTTGCCAAACGCTTGTTCTTTTATCAATAATTTTTGTTAAATTATAAATATTTTTAATATATGTTAATTTTTGCTTTCTTAGATTTACATCTTTTATAATAAATGTTAAAATATAAGTGGTGATGATATGAAAAAGTATTTTAAATTAATTGGAATTCCATTTTTGATTGCGGTAGCTATTTTTCTATTTATTAAATTTGTTTGGTTACCAGAATTTAAATTTAAAGATATGACTGTAGATGAGTATGTTAGTTTTTATAATTCAAACAATGAAGGGATTATTTATGTAACAAAAGCAGATGCTGTTAAGAAAGAAGAGTTTGAAGATGTTATAGGTTCTAATTTTTACAATAAAAAAATAACGGTTTATAAGCTTGACTTAACAGAAGTCACTGGTGATGATGAACAAAAATTTATCGACGCTAATGAATTTACAGATGATTCATTTGTTATACCAATGTTGATGTATGTAAAAGATGGTACAGTTAAAGATGCTGTTTTAGGATATGCACCTGATTATAAAGTAGAAGAGTTTATTCAAAATAACAACATAGAATAGGTGAGTTATGAACGATTTAATTATAAAAGAAATAAGTAAAACATTAAATATAAAAGAAAGTAGTGTTAAAGCTACTTTAAAGTTATTAAGTGAAGGTAATACAATTCCATTTATTGCTAGGTATCGTAAAGAGGCTACTAGTTCTTTAGATGAAGAACAAATTAGAGCAATTAATGAATACTATGTTTATCAGGTTAATTTATTAAAAAGAAAAGAAGATGTGATAAGACTAATAGAAGAAAAAGGATTATTAACAGATGATTTAAAAAGTAAAATAATGGCTTGTACTAAACTTGTTGAAGTAGAAGATTTATATAGACCATATAAAGAAAAGAAAAAAACAAAAGCTACTGATGCGATTAATAATGGGCTTGAACCACTTGCTAAAAAAATAATGTCTTTTCCTTTAAACGGAACTATTTTTGAACTTGCTAAACCATATCTTAATGATAAAGTTAAAAATATTGATGAAGCAGTATTGGGAGCTAAGTATATTATTGCTGAATGGATAAGTGATAATGCATATATTAGAAAAAATATTAGAAGAATAACTTTTAATAGTGGTATGATTACAAGTAAGAAAAAGAAAAGTGCCGTAGATGATAATAAAGTATATGAAATGTATTACGATTATAAAGAAAGTGTCAAGTATATAAAACCACATCGGGTTCTTGCTTTAAATCGTGGTGAAAAAGAAAATGTATTAAATGTTAATATTGAAATTGATTTAAAAGAGATTATTTCATTTATAAGTAAAAATATTATAAAGAACGACAAATCATTTGTTGTTGATATTGTAAGTGATGCAATCCAAGATAGTTATAAAAGATTAATTGCTCCAAGTATTGAAAGAGAAATAAGAAGTGAACTTACTGAAAAAGCTGATGAAGTAGCAATTGATTCATTTGGTAAAAACTTAGAAAAATTATTATTACAACCACCGATGAAAGATAAAATGATTTTAGGTCTTGATCCTGCATATCGTACAGGTTGTAAATTAGCAGTTATTGATTATACTGGTAAAAAGTTAGATATTAAAGTTATATATCCTCATGAACCACATAAAAAATATGAAGAAGCAAAAAAGATAATGCTTGACTTAATTGACAAATATAACATTGATATTATTGCTATAGGAAATGGTACTGCTAGTCGCGAAAGTGAAGCTTTTGTTGCTGATGTTATATCTAACGCTAAGAAAAAGCTTGAATATATAATTGTAAGTGAGGCTGGAGCTAGTGTCTATTCAGCTAGTAAACTTGCTATAGCAGAATTTCCTGATTTACATGTTGAAGAAAGAAGTGCTATAAGTATTGCTAGAAGACTTCAAGATCCTTTAGCAGAACTTGTTAAGATAGATCCTGAAAGTATAGGTGTTGGTCTTTATCAACATGATGTATCAAATAAAAGATTGAAAGAATCCTTAGATTTTGTTGTTAGTAAGTCGGTCAATCAGGTTGGTGTAAATGTTAATACTGCAAGTCCATTTTTACTTAAATATATATCGGGACTTACTAGTAAAGTTATTGATAAAATAATAAATTTGAGAGAATCAAAAGGAAAAATATTATCGCGTACTGAATTAGAAAAAGTATTAACTCCAAAGACATATGAACAAGCAATAGGATTTTTAAGAATTGTAGATGGCAAAAATATTTTGGATGAAACAGGAATTCATCCTGAAAGTTATAGAGTTACTTTAAAATTATTGGATAAATTAAATTTTTCCATTGCAGATGTAGGTTCGAAAAAATTAATTGAAGAGTTAAATTCATTAAATATTAACACTGTAGCGCAAGAATTAAATACAGATACTTATACTTTAGAAGATATCGTCAAATGTTTAAAAAATCCATTGCGTGATCCTCGTGATGAAATGCCTAAACCACTTTTAAAAAGTGATATCTTACATTTAGAAGATTTAAAAGTAGGAATGAAATTACAAGGAACAGTTCGTAATGTTGCACCATTTGGTGTGTTTATTGATATAGGACTTAAAAATGATGGACTAGCTCATGTATCAAAATTAAGTAAAGAATTTGTCAAAGATCCTATGGATATCGTTAGTGTTGGTGATATCGTTGATTGTTATGTAGATGAAATATTTATAGATAAAAATAAAGTAGCTCTTTCATTGATTGAACCAAATAGGGGATGATAAAATGCGAAAGATTATTTTAATATTATTAATTAGTCTTCTAATGACCGGTTGTTTTGGTGAAACAGGTAGTGGAATTATTACTAAAACATGCACTAAAACGATTGATGAAGATAATATCTCTATAACACAAGAACGTGTTATAAAAAATGAAAATAATAATGTAATAGTAGTTATTTTTCAGGATACTATTATCAATAATGGTAATGATAATTATTTTAAAGCTTTGAAAAATAGTTATACATCAGAAGCTAATAATTTAAATAATAGTAATGTGTTAGCAACTGTTAATAATGAGAAAGATAAAGAACTAACTGTTACATATAATTTTAATTATAGTGATTTAGATAGTACGATTAAAGAAAAATATAATTTAACTGATTTAAATCATAATCAAATAAAAAAATATGAAGAAGAAGGATATAAGTGTAAATAAGTGAAGTTATGAAAAAGATTTTAGGTTTATTAAGTTGTTTGATGTTATTGCTTGTGATAACAGGTTGTGGAAATAATAAAAAAAGTGATGCTTTGAAATTTAAAAATGAGTATGAAGAATTAAATAGTCAATCTGTAAAAATGGATATTAGTGAAAATAATCCTATTAAATATGTTACATTTGACGAAGTAGTTGATATCTTAAATAATAAGACAGGTGTTATATATTTTGGTTTTCCAGGATGTCCTTGGTGTAGAAATGTTATACCAGTTTTATTTGAAGTAGCTAAAGAAAATAATATAGATACCATTTATTATTTTAATCCTCGTGAAATAAGAAATGGTGGGGATGATGCTTACCAAAAACTTACAGGTATTTTAAATGATTATTTAGAAGAAAATGATGAAGGGGTTAAAACTTTATATGTACCAGATATTTATTTTGTAAAAGATGGAAAAATAATGGGTAATCATTTATCTACTGTTGATTCACAAACAGATCCTTATACAGCATTAAATAGTGAACAAAGAATGGAATTAAAAAATATATATCAAGAACTATTCAATAAAATTAAGTAGATTCGTTCTACTTTTTTTGATGTAAAAAAAAGTAATATGTGGTAAAATGTATATGGTGATTCAAATGAGTTTTTTAGATAAAACTATTTCAAAAAAGAAAAATATTGTTTTATTTCTATTAGTAATAGCGATAATTAGTTCTATTACTTTGTTTTTAATTCCTAACATGAGTAGAGGACATGATCTTGCATTTCATTTATCTAGAATATCTGCTATCAAAGATAATTTAAAATTAGGTATAGTGGGGGGATATATTTATCCTAATTATTTAGGAGGATATGGTTACGGGAATGGTTTATTCTATCCAGATTTATTTCTTTATATACCTGCATTTTTTTCCTATTTAGGATTAAGTGTTATAACTTCTTATAAATTATTTTTATTATTAATTTCCTTTTGCTCTGTTGGAGCTATGTATATTTGTGTTAAGGGGATTAGTAAAAATAAAAAAAGTGCTTTAATATCATCTTTTATATATGGTTTTGCATCTTATCGTTTGATAGATATGTTTACACGTGCTGCTTTAGGAGAAACTTTAGCTTTTGTTTTTTCGCCAATAATCATTTATGGAATGTATGAAATTATTTATGGTGATTATAAAAAATTTTATATTTTAACAATCGGAATGAGTGGCCTTATATTAAGTCATTTGATAAGTACTTATTTAATTGGTATTGTTTTAGTAATAATGTGCCTTGTAAATATTAAAAAATTATTCAAAGAAAAAAAGAGAATACTCTATCTAGTATTAGCAGCACTTGCTACAGTATGTTTAACTGCTTATTTTATTTTCCCAATGTTAGAACAAATGTTGAGTGGTAAATTCATTTTTAATAACTTAGATGAAACTAGTAAATTATTAGAACGCTCTTTACCAATTTGGTCGATATTTATAGAATTTCCTTATCATGTTTTAAGAAAACTATGGATTCCAACAGGTATTGGAATAGGTTTTATAGTTTTAATTTATTATTATTTTAAAAACTTTAAAAATTATGATAAGTTTATTCATTTTTGTTTTATTACAGCCATGATATTCTTGATTTGTGCAACTAATATATTTCCTTGGAATTTATTTCAAAATATTTTATCACCAATCCAATTTCCTTGGCGTTTCTATTTTATATCGGTTTTACTTTTAAGTGTTGGTTCAGGATTGATGCTATCAAAGTCAACGAAAGATATTAATAAACGTGCTAGAGTGTTATTTATTTTATTTTTAATTCCAGTTATTACTATTAGTACTGTTAATTTCTTTGAAAAAAATATTAAAGAGGTTGGCGATTATGAAATTTCATTTGGAGAATATATGCCATTAAGTGCTGATAAAAATTATATTCTAGAAAGAAAAGATGTTATAACAACAACATATCCTTTAGAGCATTCATTCACACGTAATGGATTAGAATTAACTATTAATTATAATAATAATCAAGGAAATAATAGTTTAGAATTACCTCTTCTTTATTATAAAGGTTATAAAGCTATATCTAATGATAAAGAGTTAAATGTATATCAAACTAATAATGGTTTGGTTGGTGTTGATATTAATGATGAAGAGGGAACAATATATGTATATTATGGTGGTACAAAAATTCAAAAATTATCAAAAATTGTATCAATAATAACAATGATTGTATTTGTTATTTATTTACGTTTAAGAAAAAGAGGTGTACTTGATGAAAAATAAAAAAATATTATATTATTTATTATCTTTTTTCATACCGGCTTTATTAATTACAGTAATATATGCTTGTATTGGTATATACCCATTTGGTAAAAAATCATTACTAACGGTCGATTTAGCAGGTCAATATGTTGCTTTCTTTAATGCTTATAAAAATATTTTTACTGAAGGAATAGGAATTTTTTATTCTTTCAGTAAAACATTAGGAGGTAATATGTTTGGACTTATTACTTATTACTTATTAAGTCCTATTAATTTAATTTTATTATTATTTAATCGTACTAATATTACGGAAGCTATCTTCTTAATCAATGTTATAAAAATAGGTTTATGTGGTTTAACAGCATTTACATATTTTAGAAAAACATTTAAAGATGAAAGTTTTATTCCTTTAGTTTTTAGTTTGGTTTATGCTTTATGTGCTTATAATATTGTTTATAGCCAAAATTTACTTTGGTTAGATGGGGTAATTATATTACCACTTGTCTTTTTAGGAATTGATAGATTAATAGAAAAAGAAAAACCACTATTATTTTATAGTATGCTTGTATTAACAATATTCTGTAACTATTATATTGGCTATATGACTTGTATAGCGTCTCTAGTTTATTTTATATATAAGCTTTATTTGAAAAATAATTATAAACTAAGTTTAAAAGATAATAAAAAAGATATTCTTTATTTCTTTAAGTATGCTTTACTGGCTGTTGGTACAACAATGATTATTTTACTTCCTTCTGTTTTTTCTTTAATGGCAGGAAAAGCAGAAAGTAATTTAAGTGAATTTATTCCAAAACAAACATATGCATCAATTGAATTAATATCACGTATGTTTATTGGTTCATTTAATAATAGTGATTTGTCTGGAGGATGTCCAAATATTTTCATTTCACTCTTTATGATTGTGTTAGTATTATTTTATTTCTTTAATAATGAAATTTCAAGAAAAGAAAGAAAAGCAAGTTTAATATTAATATTATTCTTTATAGCAAGTTTTACATTCTATTCAATTGATATTGTTTGGCACACATTTCAACATCCAGCAGGTTTCCCATTTAGATATTCATTTATTTATGATTTTATATTATTGATAATTGCTTATAAAAGCTATATAAATATAAATAAAGTAGATAAGAAATGGTTTAAAAAATCATTACCAGCAGTTATTATAATAACCTTAATCATGGACAAACTTATGTATAATTCAAATATGTACTATAAAATAATAGCTTCAGGAGTTTTAATGGTTATTTATATTTTATATTTATGCTATAGTAAAAAACAAAACATTAATAAAATAATAACTGTTTTAATAGCTTTAGAAATGACTGTTAATGGTTTACTTGTTGTTTGTAATATGAAATATCAAAATAGAGAGGAATATGTAAATTTTGTTAATGATTATGGTCAAATTGTTGATAAGATAAAACAAAATGACAATAGTTTTTACAGACTAGAAAAAGATTATTTGTATTCAACTAACGATTCTTTATTACTAAACTATAATGGTATTTCCCACTTTAGTTCAACTTATGAAGGTAATAACAATAAGTTCTTAGGTGATTATTTAGGAATATTTAATAGATTTTATATTACTAATTATCATGGCTCAACACCTGTAACTAATTCTCTTTTTGGTATTAAGTATGTTATTTTAAACAACGATATAAACTATTATGATAAAATAGATTCATATAAAATTGATAATGAAGATACTTATGTTTATAAAAATCAATATAATTTACCACTTGGTTTTATGGTTAGTGATAAATTAAAAAAATTAGAACTTGAAGAATTAAAACCATTTGAAAATCAAAATAACATTTTAAAAACTATGACTGGAAATGATATTGATGTTTTCTTAGAAAATAAAAATGTTACTTACAATTTAAATAATGTTAAATTGAAAGAAAATTCAAAAGAACCGTTTATTTATAACACTATAAATACTAATTACGCAGCTAGTATAAAATATAAAATAAAAGTAGAAAATAAAGGCGTATTATATGCTTACATTTCTTCTGATTACAACAAAAAAATAGATGTTAAAGTTAATGGTAAAAGTATAATTGATACTTCTGATCAAAATGATTATAGATATAATATTTTAGAACTTGGTGAATATAATATTGATGATGAAGTAGATTTTGAAATCATTTTACTTGATAGCTCAATTAAATTTAATGATGTTGTTTTCTACACTTTAAATAAAGAAAATTTCGCAACACAAATAAATGATTTACAGCAAAGCGAAGCTTTAAATATCACAGAATTTAAATCAAATTATATTAAAGCTAATATTAATGTTGAAAGTGACAACAAAATACTTTACACATCTATTCCACTTGATAAAGGATGGACGATAAAGGTAGATGGTAAAAAAGTAGATAAAATTGAAATTTTTAATTCTTTAATAGGAATTGATGTAACCAAAGGAGAACATGTTATAGAGTTTAGTTACATTCCTAGAGGATTATACGCTGGGGGATTTGTATCATTAGTATCATTATTATTTGTAATAGTTTTAAAGAAAAGAAAGTAGGTAAGAAGAATGCAAATAATTGAATTAATTAAAATTGTTTTTTTTGGGATAGTAGAAGGTATTACTGAATGGTTACCAATTAGTAGTACAGGACACTTAATTTTATTAGAACAATTTATTAAATTAAATGTTAGTGATTCATTTATGGAAATGTTTAGAGTTGTTATTCAACTTGGTGCTATTATGGCTGTTGTCGTGCTATATTTTCATAAACTTAATCCATTTTCACCTAAGAAATCAACAAAAGAAAAAAAAGACACATGGAACTTATGGTTTAAAGTCGCAGTAGCATGTATTCCTGCTGTAGTATTTTCTGTATTTGATGATAAAATGAATGAGTTATTCTATAACTGGATTACAGTATCTATTATGTTAATTGTTTATGGAATATTATTTATTATTATTGAAAATAGAAATAAAAATAAAGAACCAGAGGTAAAAGATGTTAATAATATGACTTATAAATTAGCGTTAATTATTGGTTTGTTTCAAGTTTTAGCAATCATTCCGGGAACTAGTAGATCTGGTTCAACAATTATGGGAGGAATTTTATTTGGTGCTTCTCGTGCTGTAGCTGCTGAATTTACTTTCTTTCTTGGTATACCTGTTATGTTCGGAGCAAGCTTATTAAAATTTGTTAAGTTTGGTTTTGCTTTTACAACTGGAGAAATAGTTACTTTGTTAATAGGAATGTTAACCGCATTTATAGTTTCAATTATTGTTATTAAATTCTTAATGAACTATATTAAAAAACATGATTTTAAAGCCTTTGGATGGTATCGTATTATACTAGGTGTTTTAGTTATATTATATTTCTTAATATTTTAAATTATTTTAATGTCAAAAAATGTTGACATTTATACTTAAAAAATATATACTTAAGTTAGATCTTATGAAGAGTGATGGAGGGACTAGCCCGATGAAGTCACACCAACCTATTTAATTAGGTGGTAAAGCTAGAACGATAAGATAACTTTTACACTCAAGAGTTATCTTGAGTGTTTTTTTGTAAGATTATAAAGGAGGAGATAAGATGAAATTTTATAGTAATGAAATAGTATTTAGAGGTCATCCTGATAAAGTATGTGACCAAATAAGTGATGCTATTTTAGATGAGTGTTTAAAACAAGATAAAGCTTCAAGATGTGGAATTGAAGTAGTAGGGGGAAAAGGTAAAATATTTGTAACTGGAGAAGTAACTAGTGACGCTAAATTTGATTTAACTAGTATTGTAAAAAGAGTACTAAGGGATATTGGTTATAGTGATAATTACGAAATTATCGACAATATTGGAAAACAAAGTCAAGATATTGCGCTTGGAACTAATACAGAAGTAGGTGGAGCAGGAGATAACGGAATGATGTTTGGTTATGCTTGCAAAGATACTAAAGAATTATTGCCAAAAGCCATGGTAATATTACAAAAACTAAGTCAAGAATATGATAAATTAGTTCATAGTGATGAAAGATTTTGTGCTGATGGAAAAGCTCAAATTACAGGTGTTTATGATGAACATAATAAACTAGTAAAAATTAAAGATTTTACAGTATGCTATCAAAATACTGAAAAAGAAAGAGAAAAAACAGATGAAATAATAAAAGAAATCTGTGATAAAATTTGTAAGGAATACAACGTAGAAGTAGAAACATATTTAATAAATCCTACTGGTAGATTTGAAATTGGTGGTTTTGATGGTGATGCAGGATTAACAGGAAGAAAAATAGTTGTTGATAGTTATCAATCATTTGCTAATGTTGGTGGGGGAGCATTCTCTGGAAAAGATCCAAGTAAAGTAGATAGAAGTGGTGCTTACAAAGCAAGAGAAATAGCTAAAAAAATAGTATCTTCAAATGATAAATATGAATGGTGTCAAGTACAACTATCATATGCAATAGGAATAGAAGAACCTTTAGCAATCTATATTGAAACAAATTTAGGTAATGTAGAAGCTGATAAGGAATTATATGAAGAGTGTAAGCCAAGAAATATTATAAAAGATTTAAATCTTTTAAATGAGCACTATGAAGAAAGAGCTAAATTTGGTCATTTTAGAAACTAATTATTGACAATCATAAAAACAATTATGTATAATTAATATAGTAAAGGAAAGTGGTAGTATGGTTAACATGACTTCAAAATTTTTAGTGGAA
>OGOZ01000144.1_pt1 | contig 48803 bp, 37 predicted proteins | sample 1552801 | NCBI WGS metagenome assembly OGOZ01 (sample SAMEA2580196, study PRJEB22360) | human gut metagenome | biome: human gut; feature: human-associated habitat; material: faeces | place: Denmark | collected 2008/2010 | reverse complement strand
CGATAACCGTAGAAATTTTACCTTCTTCCGCGTCAGCCATCATTCGCTGAAAGTCGGGGCGGTTGAAGTTCGTACCCGAAAAGCCGTCGTCAACGTAAAATTCGCAGTTTGCAAAGCCGTGTTCTTTCGCATATTTAAAGAGAATTTCCTTTTGATGAACGATACTGTTGCTATCTCCGACAAGGTCGTCGTCTTTGGATAATCTTGCGTATAATGCCGTTACGTCACCTCCGTAATTGTATTTTTTGTTATTTTTAATCGCCGTTTGTCCTATCATAATTGTTTACCTCCGTTATGCGGCAAACAGCGAGTTCGTGCCTGTTCGCCCGATTGTATCCACGCGCTTTTGCGGGTTATCAGGCGTTTCATAATATCGAGCGGAGTATCTGTTGTGCCGAGTTGTTCCCGCGCTACCACAACGAAGGTTTTATCTCCGATGGGGTGATACTCTAATCTGTAATTGTAATCGTTTTCTTGTCTTTTAGCCGTGTTATCCGTAAATATAATCTCCTTATCAATGATTTATTTACGCAAAACGGCAGGAAGTTCGGCTTATAATTTGCCGTCTTTTTTCATATTTTTCAAGGCTTCATAGCCTTCTTTTATCAACCGGACTTTCGTTATCCCGTTTTCTTCGAGAAAAGCGTTTATCTCATCATATAAGGCTCTCGGTATCATCGTTCCGAAATTGCCGCTCGCTTGCTTTCTCTTTTCTTTATTCTTTTCTTCATACTTCCTGCGCGTTTTACGCACGGGAGTATCTTCTTTCCGTTCCATTTGTCTTAACCCTCCGGAAATATATAATCGTATCAATACATATTATAGCGATTTTAATGTCAGCAGTCAAGCTCTTTTTGTGAACGGGGCAGAAAATATCCCTTTATTTCTTATAATTGTTGTTATTATTGAGTTTTTCTTGCTTTTTGCGTTCTTCTTCGATTTCCGCTTCTATCTGTTGTAACCTCGGCACTTGCCACACAATATCGGGAGTAAAGAACGAAAGAACGGAATCGAAGAAACTTCCGATTGTTTTCGGCTTTCCGTGGACTATACGCTCGTATTCTTTTGGGTTAGTCCTTGCAAGCGTTTTTCCCACGTGGATATAACGATTGTCGTTATCCCTTTGTCTTTGCAAGGCTTCTGCTTTCTTCGCATATTCGAGCGTTTCGCCCATAGATTTATCCAGCCGTGCCGTTAAGTCTTTGTTTTCGGCGGTAAGGGCAACTACCTGTTCTTGTAGTCGTCCGCGCTTGCGTGGTATCTCTCCGCCTTTCGCTTCTTCGAGCGCGTCCGCGTATACCTGATTTTCTTCCCGTATGGCTTCCGCTTGCTCGATTATCTTTTTCGCTTTGAACTCGGCTGTGGAAAGGTGTTTTCTTTGACTGCCTTCTTTTCCTCGCTGTAAGCCGTATTTCTTTCCGACGGATTCGTAAAAATCTGTCTGCAATTTTTGTAACTGCGGTTTGTCAAAAAGTTGTTTACTGCAAAGTCTGCCGTCGGGCGTAATCGGCATTAAATTAAAGTGCATATGTGGCGTTGTTTCGTCGTTATGTACTACCGCCGCTATGATATTTTCTTCGCCATAACGTTCCGCAAAGAATTTGTAACAGTCCGAGAAAAAGTTATACTGTTCAACCCTTGATAACCCGTCGAAAAAAGTTTTATCCGAGCCTAACACGAAAGAGTTCATTACAACCGCGTCTTTGCGCGGAGATAACCTCAACTCTTTTATTCTGCCGTTTATGAACTCCGTGTAAGTCTTTTCGAAATGCGGCGTGAAGCGATAATTGTTTCTCGTCCGTTCGCTGTCTATCTGTGGATTTGACGCTTCGTATCTTTCGTCCCGTTCGTTTTCCTTTTCAATAGGAGCGACGTCTTGTTTATGGTATTTCTCCATATGGCACACTAAATATGAAATGATGATTTTCCTCCTGAAATTTGTTTTTATTCTTGTTGAGCAAAGTGTGTAGAAAATTATCTCTGCCGACTGTTTTATTAGTGGATTCACAGCCTCGCAGAGCCCACAACTTCGCCTGCGAAGTATAGTGGGCTATACTTTGCTCAATGGCTATCTGTTTTGCTCTGCTTTTTCCTCAAAGTTTTCTCCCGCTTATGGCGGGTAATATTGATTGTAATTTGTCATTGTTTTATCTCCCGAAAGACGACAAAAAAGTCGCTGATATTTTTTCTATCACCGACTTAAAACACAAGTATTAAGTTTTTATTTTCGTTACATAATGCACCTCCGATTTGTATCTATGGATAAAAAAATCCGCGCGATTTCGGTTGCCTTAAAACAGGCTCGTTCTTCGCACGGATTTTAATCCCGATTATTAAATTTTTAGTCGATTTTATCTGAAAAATCGTACAACAATAAAACCCACGCTGAAATCTCTCTTTTTTAACGATTTCAACGCCCGTCGCGGAATTGCTACACTTAATAGCAACTCTATGGTAAACGACGGTAATTATCCTGTCCGGGTCCACAAAGGGGAACAGAGAAATCGGGCAACATCTTCACGCCCGACAACGCCTTTTCTTACGGCGCAATGCTTGACCTTATGTCAAGTCAATTTTATTATATCATACGAACATTTGTTCGTCAAGTACTTTTGCGAGACTTTATATAAAATCTTTTAAGATGATAATTGCTACGATGAGAAGATAGGTGCGGAAGGTAAAAAATATTACCGATGAAACGCCGTTGCTATTTCATATTAACCTACTAAAATTATTCGTCTATTATATGTCTGTACAATATTCAATTTTTATCTTTTTGCCATGTTAATAGGATTTCATTAGCCATATCGCCATTTTTTCTAAGCCATTCTTTAATAGTTGACTCTTGCTCCTCTTGGATTTTGTTGGCATTTATTATGCCTTGCCAAAAAGATTCTTTTTGATATGCAGGTATAAAATCTGCTTTTAAGAATTTCTGAATTCTTAAAAATTTCGGAAAGAGTGCCAATATTTCGTGGGGAGGATAAAAATTTATAAAATAGCCCGGTCCGATTTTATAGGAAAAAGCACCAATGGCGTCAATTTCTTCATCTGTAAATATCTTCAGCTTATAATCTAAATTCAGTTGTTGCATTTTTTTGAATAACTCCATACAACAAATATTAAATGTGCTGAAGGTATCATATGTTTCAGACACGCGAAAGTCAATAGATGTTTCTATTTCGCAGCAACATGTATTTTTGCTTTTAGAATATTTTTTCCGTAATTCATCGCGGAACAGCAGACAGTCAATATTGGTTTTAACAAAATTTCGGTCTTTTATATTTGGGAAATAGGTTTCAATATTATCGTATATTTTCATAAATACGAAATAATTGGTAGTAAGGTTTTCCAGATCAATATCATACTTTGAGAATGATTTTTTCAAGTTGTCTGCTTTAATTTTATTAAGCAATTGGTCTTCACGAAGATTGAATTGGCGAATCAACATCGATAATTTAATTCTAAGATCAACAAATTCCCTTTCACGTATCATCTCAATTAACGCGTTGTCCTTATCTTGTTGTATTTTATCATTCATTTTTTGGAAAATATATGAAACCCAAACTCCGAATGCTGCCGATGCTAATATCCCAAGTACAGCACTAAAAAAACTTGCCCATTCTGTTTTTTGTATAAAATTAAAAACGCAAAAGGCGAAAAATGCCAAGAAAAGCACAGTAGTAACTATAATAGCGATCAATTTAATCTTTTTCATTTTTTATTACTCTCGATACAGAAGTGTAATTTTCGCAACTTACTCCATAGGTTTTATCATTGACTCGATGAAGGCGATTTCGGAATTGTTGAGGTTATATTTTCTATAGAGTTGCTGGTCGATTTCCGCAACAGACTTTGACCAATCAATGTCAGACCTGTCGGTGAAGTCTTGAAGGGGGACAAACTCCCATGTATCCTTCGGATTATGTTGTGTAACCTTTTTTACGCCCAATAGAGCACGCAAAAATTTCGTTTTTACATATTTGAGTAGATTTGTTGCCTCATTTGTATTGTTAAATGCACCAAGGCTAATGAACGTATCTGTTACCCCAATATTCGGAATTGTAATAATAGGAGAGCTAAAAACATCAAATGCGCCAACCCCGTTTGATTCTGGGAGAGAGACATTATAAGTTTTTAGATATAAATTGTCTTGTAGGTCTTCAATTTTTATATACTTTAATACTCTGCCGGTTTTTCCTTTTGCTAATAAGGCACAATATGAATCATCATCCTGCTTATTATCCAAAAATACAGAAGGCAACAACTCTACTTCGCGAGAAACAATTTTTGCTCCAGTTCCTTTTCCAGCAATGTTTTCAAGCTCTGGATGATTTTTTATAAACTCATCCGAAAACCTGTAAATTCCTTGCGATGAAATTATTTGTTTCAAGGAAGAAAACTGACTATTATCCTTAACTTTGGTAACAATAGTGTTCAGCGCCGAATAAGCGGTAAATGTGATGATTTTACCAAAGCATTGCTCATTATTACATAATGTAATAGCGACTCCGCCTTTAATATCAACGGAATTAAAAATGTCTTTTGAATCATTAAAGTATTTCACGACTTTAAAATGCGCATTATTTAACATCTCCTTGTTCCATTCTTGAGGAGTTTGACCTGCATTGAAAAGAAATCTAGCGGGGGTTATGAGAGTCGTAATATTTGAAATCGAGAATGCCAAATTGTAAAAAAGATGGTAGACAGGCGGTTTTCTTGTATTGTCGTTCTCTTCTTGATACGGGGGATTTCCTACAATTGCTTCAAATTTTATCATATCGTTTTCTCCTTCGGTGAGGGTATCTGTCAATTTTATTGTATCGAACGGCTTGTTTTGCGTCAGCAACGCCTTGATCTTATCGTAATCGACGTTGTGATCCTTTTTGACTTCAAGTAAGTCGGTTGCTACAAATTCTTTTGCTATGTTTGCCACGTTTAACCCCAGCATTTCGTAAAGTTTTCGCGTGAGTTCATAACATACGGACGATTTCGGAATGGTGTATATGCTGTTTTTAACTACATCTTCTGGTACTCCCAAAGCACGCATTTTTTTGTAGAGTGCAACGGCATATTCTCCGGCTGTCCCTGCAATATCCAAAACTTTTGCGTTTGTTTGAGAGAGTGCCGCATAGGTTTCATCGGGGATGAGGTTTACCATATCATCGCAAATGTTCGACGGTGTAACGACAATCGCGTCACCAAGTTTACCAAATTTGTTTATTGCAACGGACGCTTTTTCTGCGGGGTTCAAAGTGTCGTCGTTTGACAATTTGTTCAGATTTTGGATTTTATAATCCAAATCGCTCAACATGAACTTGTTTGTTCGTTGATTCAGCAAAGAAAGAACATCTATGTTCAAGCCCAGATTTTTGATTATTCTTGTATTCTCTTCGGTTGTGCCTTTTGCTATAATATCGGCAAGAGAAATCACGGTATCTTTTGTGATAAAGGCAAACAGCAAAATTCTTGCGTAATAACTCTGAATCTTCTTTGACAGGCTTTGCTCTTTGTTTTTCTGCTCGTCAATGGAAACGGGCGTGGAAGTTGATGACTCATCCGAGTCGTTTTCCGAACCGGACGGATCGGGTATATCAATATCGCCGCCATCTTCTTCGCCGTCTTCTTGTTCGTGAGCCGCAATGGAAAGACCTGATTTTGAACCGATTTCGTTTTCTTTTTCTATAGCAGAACGAATTGTATCGTCTTTAAGAACGCTTAAATCGACAGGGACTTCCAACGCTTCATCTTTTATACCTTTGTTCTTCTGATAATTGCTTACGGCTTCAAGGATATCGCTTGCAACAACTTTGACGATTTTATCTTTATTCAGCATGATAATGGGAGAAATTTCCAGCTCTTGTCGTATGCGTTTTTCGAGTTCGGTATTTCCGCCTGTTTCAACGTTTGCATTATAGATTTTGGATTTTCTTTCTTGCATAGCGAACATTCTGTTCGGATCAAAATCGACGAGCAGAGTCTGCGGCTTCATATTGAATTTTATCGTATGACCGTTGCTATCTGTATAAGTCGTAACATACTGATTTTGCAGGCGAAAAACTGCCTGGTCGTATTCTTGAGGGGATGCCGTATCTTTGAAAAACAGCATCGTATCCCATTCGCGCACGGTGCTGCCTGTAAGCATACGATTGACCGTGAGCGTTATAGTCTTTTTGCCTTCCAATTCTAATTTTGCAATTGCTCGCTTTACATCTTCGGCTGTTTTATACTTGTTGGGGTTATCTACGCCGGATATGTTTACGATTTCATATTCGCCGAGATTTTTGAAATGTTCTTCGTTGTTTTTAATTAACGCTTCTAATGCGTCACAAGATGCGCAATACGGCAAAACAATAACCATATGCCTGCACATTTTGCCTTCTTTAATTTTATCGTAATCAAGAAAACCTAAAAGACAATCGTCCTCTTTACTTCCGTCAATAACCGAGAACAAATCCAATATTTCTTCTTCGATTTCGAATAGTTTATGTGAGCCGTCATCTGCCTTTTTGATTGATTTAGGTCTGAAAAGAGCAGAAAAGGCATACGTTGTTCCGCTTGTTCTAAGACTTTCGAGTTTTTTGCGCGACGATTCGTTAGGTACAAATGCAAAACGCACCATTTGTGGAAAACCATAATAAGGGTTCGCCCAATCTTCTTTCTTTTCTTCTTCGGGTAAAGCGAAATTTTCTTCGTCCCATTTCTTTTGGTCGTTTACTATATCCGTAAATTGATAAAAAGCGATGATATCTTCTTTTGAAAATTCGCTTCCCATTAAAATACGATAAGGCGTTCCCGATAAATGTATCGTATTTTTTGCTTTTAGTACTTTAATTGCGGCATCCGCATCGCCGGCTTCGACAAAATCATCGGCATCTTTTTTATTTTTTGCATCGGCAACGTAGTTCGTCGCTCTTTTAAGAACTTCTCCGTATTTTTCCGCGCGTGCGCCAAAATGTGTTTCATCTACAAGCAACAAATCAATGTCTTGTCCGAACACCTCTTGATGCTTGTCTTTTATGGTTTTGCCTTGCAAGTCTTGTAAGGTCAAAAAAACGACAACCTTTTTGCCCGACGATAATTTTTCGGTAATCAGATGATTGTTTCGCGATAAATTTTTCGCCGAAATAAAATCATAATCTGCAAAAAGAACATGGCTTTCGACCGTTTTTTTCCATTCGGGCAAAACGTCGGCTTTTGCCGATACGACTACCACCAAACTATCATTATTTGCAACGGCACAGCACATAGATGTGAACGACTTGCCGAAACGCATGACGGCATACATCAATAAATTGTGGCGTCCGTCTGCAACTGCTTTTTTGAATGCCTCAACCGTATTTTTCTGGTTAGGACGCATAGGATATTTTTCCGTGCGCTGAAAAACAATATCTTCCGGTTTAAGTGTTTCCGCATTATAAAAAGAGTATTTTTGTGTTTTTGCCGAAAAATCTCTTTTTATATCTTCAATCGCTTCTTCCAAATCTTCGACGGAAGCATCCTTGAAAAACTCTTTCGAATAATATACATCGGCAGGAATATCGGAAAGTAAAAGCCTTATCCGGCTTTTTTCGGTTTCTAAGAATTTATGTACGGCAAAATCGCGAAAATAGACATCATCGATTTTCGCAATAGCGTCGAATTCTTTTTTTAATGTGGGGAAATACGCTTCCCATTCTTTTAATCTTACGGACACAGGACGATAGGTATCGCCGACTTTCAGATAATTAGGAATTGTATTCGTCGAAAACGCATAGATATGAGGTTCTACGCGCCCAATGATTATTTCGTCCAAAAGCGAGTAATCCATGTTGTTCTCCCGTCATTACTTCTTGATTAGGCTGACAAATTTAACCCTTTTATTTGTCGACCAGTCCATGATATAGCAATAAATTCCGTTATGCTTGTTTGGATTGTTAGTTTTACAGCCTTCACATTCCACTTTGCGATGTTCCTCACCGAACAACGTATATATCGTTTCATCAATGAATTGGCAACTGTTCGGGATCACATATTTCAGCCCGTCCATCTGCCAAATATTCCATGAGATAATTTCTGCAATTCCGAGAAGATATTCTACAATCGGAAAGTTATCAAATTTTTGAGCGTAATAGTCAATAAACGTGCGGAGCAAATTTTCTCTTGCAAGCAACACGTTATCTCCTTGCCAATCAAAGCCGTAAACGCTTTTGAATGCCTTTTTTGCCCATTCAATCCATTCCGATTCAATATCAACATTTTCGGACACGATGCGGAGTTTTCTGTCCAATAAACCGATTCTTTTTTCGATGGGTATTTCTTCACCGGTAACGGTGTCGTAACGACTAACAAGATAGGGGGCTTCGCCACAAGTGATTTCAAGGCGGTTTTCTTTAACGTAGTCTTGCCATGTTTTGCCGTCGGGGAAAGCAATTTTCTCGGAACTGGTTACCCAACCTTTTTCCATTTCGATATTGAAAACATTTTCCCTTTCAAACCAAGCATTATCAATTAAGTTGTTTTGCGCGTTGCATATCCATGACGGAGTAAATACCTCCGCTTTTGATTTGACGCGCTCCGATTGTTCTTTCTTTGATTTCTCAACACGCGGTTTTATAATGCTTCCGTTACGTTTGATAATCGAAAAAACACTTATTTGATCACCGGACTGATACCCAACGCCCCTGGAAGCATAATTATCCGTCGCCCAAATTAGGTTTTTCTTCGTTGTGCGGTCAGCCAATAGAATATCAAGCAGCCGGCTGTCCAAGCGATATAAATTGTTTTCTTTAATATCGATATTAGTCATTTCTTGTAGTTCCGTCAATTTCATCTTTTTTTCGCAAATGATAGCCGCCGCCATTTCGCGAGCCCATAAACTCACAGTATTTAGCCAAACGCCTTTTTAGAGAGTTCTTTACCTTATCGATCGTTGCATTAGGATAAATAATTAGCATTTTGTTAAGTAACTGCATTGCGTTCAGTCCCGGATTTTCCTTTATCGTTTTCATTAAGGCAATCTCAAAATCTGTTAATGGGTCAAGTATCGGGTCAGGTATCGGGTCACTTAACGGGTCAATGTTGAAAATCAAATTCGGCAAAGTCAATTTGAAAAAGTTTTCGGTAGGGTCGAAAAAAGGTTGTTTTTCTTGTCCGGCGTAGGCGTTTAATATCCTTGGAATTCCCGTGCCGAAATTTTCCACGTAATTCAGTTTGCTTAAAATCCTGACCAAACCCGGATTGCGATAAGTCTGTATTCCGTCCATAATTTCTTCAAGCGTCGCTTTGTAAATACCGCCCGGATTTGTTATTTTAACTTTGTCTTCAAAAAATTCAATCTTAATATTCGAGCGTATAAAATAGTCTGCATGTGCAAATGCATTGAGAAGAGCCTCTCTTAACGCTGCTCCCGGATATGCTTTTTTCTCAATACGCTTAAACGAAGAACCGTCAATAATAGCCGAGATTTCGTTATAGTTATCCGCATGCTCCAAAACGTCGTTCAATACTTTTAATAAAGAACCTTTGTGTTCCGATTTCACAAGAAAATTCATGTTTTTATCGTATTTGGCAAATTTCACGACAATGGGAGACTGATCGGACATCAATAAAGCGAGATTAGTGTATTTATCATCTTTTGAAATCAAGTCGAGAGATTTTAAGTGCCTTTTGTCGTGAGTAATTTCGTTATCTTCGCACACGGAGAAAAAATACTTAAAAGTTAATTCTTGCTCTTCGGAAACATCTCTTTCATATGAGTAGTTTTTAGACTCCATTATCATAGCAAGGATTTCTTCTTCGGTTGCTTTTCTTTTACTTCTACCGACTCTTTTATATACTCCGCTTGGTTTCGGACCTTTTTCTCGAAGATAATAAGGCTTATCTTTTCCTTCTTTGATTTCGACAAATAGAACGCCGTCTTCATTGAAGCCGTGTTTTATTAAATCGACAGGCATGGGAAAGAACGCTTCTCTTATCCAACTGCCGATTTTCAGGTCTGCTTCGTCTTTTGATTTTTCATCTGCAAACGGCATAACGGTGCCGTCATCTGCAACGCCAATATATATCGTTCCACCTTTGGTATTTAAAAAAGCGTCTATTTCACATTTTACTTCGTCTGTTAGTTGCTGCTTTAATTCGACCAAATCACTTTCTCGATACATGCTTAAAACCTCCGTTTGGGGTCATCAATATAACATATTATAGCAAAAATAGACCCATAAGTCAATACGTATTGATACTAAAACAAAAATTATTTTCTCAATTTTATTGGGAATTTCAAATGACACTTTGATTTATTCTCAACCGCTAAACGGTTCACAAAAAATCCAATAAATAGGTCAACGCTCGATGAAAATGGAAAATTCGTTTCAAAGCCGTCTTAATTTTGATTTAACCTTTTTGTGCAAAAAATCAAGATAGAACAAGTAAAAAAATGGCGACCGAGAAATTCTCGGTCGCCATTTTACGAACTCGCTGTTTACGCTGTTTTGATTTAATATTCTTGAAATTCCCCAAGAGTATCTAACATTCGGCGCTTTTTTCAAAAAACAGGTCTTGAACTTACGACATATCGTTTTTGCTCGATAGGGTACTACAATTTTATAATAATTTTTAAGAGAGAACAAGTTTTTAGGTTCTCTCTTTTTTGTTGCTGTTTGAGTGTAGTTTCCCAAAGGTGATAAGAAAAATTATAATTATAGTAATAACGAAAAGGAGAACAATATGAAATATGGAATGTGGTTGGACGAATGGTTTCGTAATTACATACAGCCGTCGTCGAAGATAAAAACTTGCGAATTGCTGAACAGATTGAACCAAGGGATAGATTATAGCGTGACTTTATGTCAAACGCAGGAATTTATGCTCCGGCGTTTTTCTGTTTTGAAACGATACGAGAGTTTTAGAGAAAATATATAAACAAAGGGACAGAGCTTCTATGTCTTTTGTATTTTCTTTGGGAATGAATCGCATTTTTATAAGAGATTTTATAAAATCAAAGAGATAACCTATTGTCGTTATAGAAAAAATGTATTATAATCAATATGGCATAAACTACTTAAACGAAAAGCAGAAGGAGCGAATCGATGCGTAAAATTTGTTATTCAAAGTTATGGAAATTGCTGATTGATAAAAGGATGAACGGCTCTGAACTCAGGAAGGCGGTTGAACTGGCGCCGAATACGCTTACGAAACTATATAAAGAAGAACCTGTTTCTGTGGAAACGCTGCTTCGTATTTGCGAATATCTCAACTGTGACATAGGCGACATAGTGGAATTCTCGTGCATAGGCGACAAGGCGGCAACATATAAAGGAGTGTAATAGAATGAATCTGACAAGGTCGAAGAAAAAAGATTTATTATATGTCGCAGTTGCCGCGTTCTTCTTCCTTACTGCTTGTGTACTGCAAACGGTAGACGATTATATTTCCGATTGGTCCGTTAAAACAACGATTGCGTTATTGACGCAATATATTTTCTTCGGTCTCCTCGCGTATTGGACGGCGTCCGTGATCAGCCGCATTTCCGACAAAAGCATTTGCTCGGGGATTATCGTGGCGATAGCGCTGATGGGGGGGATCCTTTTTGTCAGACTTCTCAAATATCACGTTTTTTACGACGGAACGGTGATGCGGTATTTATGGTATTCCTATTATATCCCGCACTGCCTTGCTCCCGCGGTTCTGCTTATTACGCTGCTGGGTATGGGACGCAAAGACGGAAAACCGCTTGCAAAAGGATGGTATCTGCTGTTTCTGCCTGCGGCGGCGCTGATTCTATTGGTTTTTACGAACGATCTCCACGAGCAGGTGTTTTCTTTTGCAAAAGGGCTCAAATATTCCAACGAAATATATAAATGGGAATGGGGGTACTATTTTATTCTGTCGTGGATTGCCGTATTGTATCTTTCCATCGGCGTATTGCTCTATATCAAATGCCGCGTTTCGGGGTGCAGAAAAAAGGCGTGGATTCCCCTCGTTTTGTTTATTGTTTGTATCGTGCTCTGCGTTTTGAGAGAAGTGTTCGATCCCGTCTTTATCAGAATGCCGGAAGCGGTTGTTTTCAGCGTGGTTGTGGTTTTTGAAAGCCTTATCCGAATAGGATTTATCCCATCGAACGTCAATCACGAAGAACTTTTTTACGTGGCGGACGTTTCCGCAGGCATTGCCGATAAAGACCTGAACGTCGTTTTAACCTCGAAAAACGCGCCCGAAATCACGCGCGAACAGGCGATGAAAGCGGCAAACGGAAGCAAAACCGAATTGAGAGAAGACCTTGTTCTGCGCGCAAAAGCAATACGAGGCGGAGAGGTGTTCTGGACGGAGGATTATTCGGTCATCAATAAAATAAACGAATCTCTTGCGGAAATAAACGAAACGCTTGCGGAGGAGAGCGACCTGATTGCCGCAGAAAACAAACTGAAAGAACAGCGCTCTAAAATCGAAGAACAGAACAACCTGTACAAAGGGATATTCGCCGTGTTTCGCCCGCATCTGAAAAAGATAAAAAAATGCTTTGCCAAGGCGATAAGCGAAGAAGAGAAAGAAGAAGCGCTACGCCTTGCCGTCGTTTACGGCGTGTATCTGAAACGGCGCAGTAATTTTGCAATGCTTGCAAAAAACGGGCAGGTGCAATTATCTGAACTTTTATACGCTATACGCGAATCTACGGACGCGCTTTCTTTCTACGGCGCGGCGGCGTCGGTGATTTTTGAGGGCGACGGCACAGCCCTTATCGGGCAGGTTACTTTTCTGTACGAATTTTTCGAGGACTGCATAGAGAGCGCACTTCCCGATCTTTCCGCGTGTCTTGTACGGCTGTCGGTTAATAACGGGTTATTGCATTGCCGTATAGCCCTCGATAACGCAAGAGAAAGCATACCGGAGAATTGGCGAAGCCGTGAATGCGAAAAACTCGGAGCGTCGGTTCGTTTGCAGATACAGGACGAAACGCTGTATGCAACGCTGTCGTTCGGCGAAAGGGAGGCGATTGTATGATACCGTTCGTCGATTGCAACGAAGCCGTTTTTCGCGGCACGCTTATCCTGCTGTTGCTTGCGGCGTTTGTCGGGGTGGTATGTTTTGCGATAAGCCTTTCGTACCGGCTGAAATTGCGGTATATTCTGCCGGAATTACTTTGTACGGTATGCGCGGTTCTGACGTTCTGCTTTTTGGCGGACGGCATTCAGATTCGCGATTTAGGTAAAAATCGAAGCGACTTTTCGGGTTCGTTTTGTTTTTTGCCCGCGTGGTGCGTTGTTACGGCGGCTTTTTTACTGCTTGCGTCGGTCTGTTTGTGCCTGGCGCTCGTCATAAAAAAGCGGTTGTCGTCTCTTACCGCTATGTCCGTCAAAGACGCGATTTCCGTATTGCCCGCAGGGCTGTGCTTTTACGACGAAACGGGGCGGCTGCTTTTAACGAACGGAAAAATAGGCGACGAATGCAGAGAAATTACGGGAATGCCGCTTTCGGACGGCGCGGCGTTCTGGTCGGCTATGTGCGAAGGCAAAGTAGCGGACGGTATCGTTTGCAGCCGGGAAGGCGATTCGGTGCTCGTCGAGAAAAAAGACGGGAGGGCATGTTGTTACAAGCGGATCAACCATATTTTAGACGGCAAGACCGTTTACGAGTTGTCCGGTTCGGACATCAGCCGTGAATTCGCACTCAAAAAGAAAGTCGAAGAACAGAACGAGGAACTCCGGAAAATGAACGTAAGACTCCGCAAGTACGGCGAAACGGTAACCGAGGTGACCAAAGAGCGGGAAACGCTTGCGGCGCGGGTGAAGGTGCATGACGGTATGGGTTCTCTGATTCTGAAAACCAAAAGAGCGCTTTTGCAGGGGGAAGGCGACAAAGAGGCGTTGATACGCGAATGGAACGGCGTCGTTTCGTTTGTTTCCTCGCCCGAAACGGAAGAGGACAGGGCGGAAGAAATTAAAAAAACGGCGGAAAGCGTAGGCGTGAAAATATTGTACACGGGCGTGCGCCCGCCGAAAGGGAGCGTCGCCGAAAAAATTCTTGCAAACGCCGTGTTCGAGTGTATCACCAACACCGCAAGGCACGCAGACGGCGACGAACTTTATATAACGGTATCGGACGAAGGGGCATTTTTTACGGCAAGAATCGGTAATAACGGCAGACCGCCGAAAGCGGAAATCGTAGAGGGAGGAGGACTTTCCTCTTTGCGTAGAATAACGGAAATGGCGGGCGGTAGTATGAAAACGGAAAGTTTTCCGCTGTTTCTGCTTTCCGTGAGTATTCCGAAAGGAGAAAAAGAAGATGAGCGATAAAATCAACGTGATGATCGTGGAAGATCAGGCGATGCCGCGGCAACTTTTCGAGGTGATTATAAAGGCGCAACCTAAATTTAATCTTACCGTATCCATCGACAACGCCGCCATTGCGGACATCTGCTGCGCAAGGCACGCCGTAGACCTTGTGTTGATGGACGTGGTAACCAAAAACGGGGCGAGCGGTCTCGTCGCGGCGGAAAAAATAAAGGCGCAGAATAAAAAAGTAAAAATAATCATCGTTACGAGTATGCCCGAATGTTCTTACGTAGAACGGGCGAAAAAGATCGGCGTAGAGGGCTTTTGGTATAAGGATTTCAGCCCGGAACCGATTTTAACGATTATCGAACGCGTGCTGAGCGGCGAATCCGTTTATCCCGACGACGTGCCCGAAATTCAACTCGGACTTGCGAAAAGCGGAGAGTTGACGGAGAGAGAACTTGAAATTTTACGCGAGATGACGGGCGGGTTCACGAACGCGGAAATTGCGGAAAAACTCGGCATTTCGGAAAAGAGGGTGCGCAATCACGTTGCCAATATGCTTGAAAAAACGGGATTCAGAAGCCGCACCGAACTTGCCGTGCGCGCAAGAGAATCGGGGCTTACCATACTTGATAGGACGGAAGACGATATCTAAGTGAACAAAAGCATATGCGGACAATCCGTGACAAAAAACCAAAACGTAATCAATCGACTGCGATTTGCAGTCGATTTTTCTTTATATGCGACGCGATTTTTTAAAAGAATCGTCAAAAGGGTGTCATTTGACACTCCCCGCGCAAAAAGAAAAATTATAAAATATTATAAAGTCAACTTATACGGCTTGCATATCGTTCGTCCCCGTCGGGTGACGTCTCAAGCCATGGAGAAAAAAGAAGAATGAAAAAAGTGATTGTCGCAATCCAAAACACTCTCGTGTGCGAAGCAGTGACGTGCGCATTGAAAAAGGCGGGCTTCTTTGTGGAGCAATCGCTTTCGCAAGACCCCGACAAGATTGCGACGGCGTGCGAAACGTTTTTTGTTGACGTTCTTTTGATGGACGTCGGTCGTCCGACGGAGAAATCTTTAGATCGCCGTATGGAAGCGATTTTGCGCTCAAAAAAGAAAAATACGACTATGAAAGCTGGGTTATTGTGCGACAATGCTTCCGACCCCGAAATTGCTCAAAAAGTAAAACAAGCAAAGGAGAATGGGTTTATAGACGTATTCTTCTACGAGTCCGTGCAGACCGATTACCTTTGCGACGTTGTGGATTCTCTTTGAGCAAATTGCAAAATGGTTTTGACGGGTGCTAACGCCCCGAAAAAATAAAAAATTATAGGAGTGTTATCTTATGAAAAAATCAATCAGAGCAATTTTGAGCGTTGTGTTCGTGCTCGTTTTGGGAGCGACTATGCTTGTTGCTTGCAACAAAGACAAAGGCGAAGAAACTCCCGAAACGCATACTTATTCTCAAACTTGGTCGTACGACTCGAGTGAACATTGGCATCAATGCACACTCGACGGACACACGGACGTTGCCGACAAAGCAGAGCATACGTATGATAACGACGCGGACACGACCTGCAACGTGTGCGGATACGTAAGAGCGGCGCACACCCATGCCGCATCTGCCGAGTGGAGCAAAGACGCAACCAACCACTGGCACGAATGCACCGTGAGCGGTTGCAACGAGCAGCTTGACAAAGCGGCGCATACCTGGGACGAAGGCACCGTCACAACGAAAGCCACCTTTACGAGCGACGGCGAGAAGACCTACACCTGCACAGTTTGTGAAAAAACGAAAACGGAAACCGTCACCATGGAGTATATCGACGTCAACTTCGTGAAATCGGATGCCGAAGTGCAGACGAAAGTCAGATTTACCGTGGCCGAGGCAGGCACCTATTACTTCCGCTACGAAGTGCAGGACTGCGGTTTTGCCAACGGCTACTATTGGATCAATATGAACAAGGTTGACGGCACTCTGCAACAGACCGACACCAACCATGCGCAAGCAAAGATTTACGACGCAAACAAACAACTTGTCAAAGAAGGCCTTCAAACGCAAGCGCCAGGTCAATTTATGGCGGTGCGCGATGAAGACGCGCAAACCCGCAAAGGATTGATGGACAACGGCGTCAAATATCTTGAAATGCCTTTCGTCACTCCGGGCGAGTACGAGATGATCGTCACACACTTTGCCGGAAACAACTTTACTGCTCTCGATTACAGTGACGGAACCTTCTCGAAAACAAACGTAACGTTGTGGGACAACACTTACAAATATTACTCGATTACGTTGACGGATGACATTCTGCACGGAGATATAGATTACGGTCAGAATTTGCAACTCAATGCGTCTCCCGCAACCGGTCTGACCTGGCAATTTGTTGACGCAGACGGCAACCCTGTCGAAAAGAAAGAAGGCGACACCGACACCTATTACAGCACACCTGCGGCAGGAACGTATTATATCGTCATCTATTCCGCAACCAAGCAAACGGGAGTGACGGTCAGCGCAAGTCTTTGCTGACGGAACGAAACGATTTGCAAACAGAATTGATAAAAACGACAAAACTTAATAATCTGCGCAAACGCCCGAATAGGCGTTTGCGTATACTTTTTTGCGGGAGGATAGAAATATGAAAATTCGCACTCGATGGATATTTACAATTATTCTGTGTTTGCTTATAGCTATTTCGTTAGCTGCGTGCGACGGTTCGCCTGCCGCGCCGAACGGCACGCTTGAAAGCAAAAACGGCGTTACCGTTGAAGGAACGTTTGCGGACGGCGCGGCTTTAGAGGCGGTGAAAGTGGTAGGCGCGGATAAAATTCTTGCGCTTCAATCGATTGCCGAAGAAAAGTACGATACCGACGGGGAAGTTTACGTCTACGATATTTCGCTGATAAAGGACGGCGCAAAGGTACAGCCGAGCGGCAAAGTAAAAGTTACCGTTTCCGTGCCGGATATCGACACAAGCAAAACGTATACGGTATATCACGTAAAGGACGACGGAGCGGTCGAAAAGATTAAGCCCACGGTGCAGAGCGGAAAAGTGATATTTGAAACTGACGGCTTTTCTTGCTTTATTATTGCACCCGACGCGCAATCGGGCGGTGAAATTGAAGAGCCTAAAAAGCAGGTAAACGTCAGCATCAATATACTTCCCTTGGCGGAATGCGGAATGCTGAAAGTCAACGGCACGCTGTATGAAAACGCGGCAAGCTATAAAACGACGCACACCGAGGGCGAAAGAATCACCGTGGAAGCGATTGCGACAAGCGGACATCACTTCGGTTTCTGGGGTGGGGACGAAGTGCTTTCACGCGAACCTGTGTATGAGTTTACCGTAGGCGCGGAAAATATCAGTTTTGCGGCAAACTTCACGGGGCACGACGTGCAGTATTCGGAAATCACCGACGACGCACACACGGAAAAGTGCAAATTCGGCGATTATACGGCAACCGTGGCGCACACGTTTGCAGATGAAAAAATCATTACCGAAGCCACTTGTCAGCACGCGGGCGAGAAAGAGCTTTCCTGTGCTTGCGGAAAGACCAAAACCGAAGCAATACCGATTACAGACCACAACTATCAGGACGGTGTTTGCACCATGTGCGGAAAAACGCAGACTTACGTCCGCGTCAACGCCAACGGCGTGGCAAACCCCAACGGCGCGTATATAAAAATGGGCAAGACCTATTGCGAACAGGTAAAAGACGGCAATATTGAAAATGCTCTTATGGAGATTGCCGGCAGCCCATACTTAACGCTTGAAAACTGGACTCCGTTCGACTTCGGCAACGGCGACAGCGGCGAAAACGCAACCACGTATTATTGCGACGTCGAATACAACGGTCTTAATTACCGCGGCGTGTATATCAAAGATTATCGTAAGGACAACGACAGCGCTCAAACGACGAACAGCCGCTACTGGACGGGTACCTATTGGTTTGAACAGCGCACCGCCATGTGGAAAATCGTGAAGATAGAGGACGGCAAAGCCTATCTCGTCAGTAAGGAAATCTGGATCAGTCAGCGCTTCGCCGAGTCGGACGAAGGGGAACTCACCTACGAAAACAGTTGGATTCGTTCTTGGCTGATCAATACTTGGATCAACGAATTGTTTACACCCGCGCAACAGGCGATTTTGCAGGGCAACGAAGCCTGTTTCGGCGACAAGATATTCTTGCCGAGTTCGGATGAAATCAGCATAAACAACCCCAAGCCGTTCGGGCTTTACAGGTATCCGTTCTGTCTGGGGGCGTATAAAGAAGTGTTGCAAGGTTACGGCGACAATTATTGCCCGTATTGGTTGCGCGACGGAATCGAAAAAGGGGAAGACGGCAAAAACTACGTTACCTGCGTCGCTTCCTGCCCGCCGTTCGACCAAACAACTCAATATCTTGCCACCAAGACCTTTGTCGGTGTCGTGCCGGCAATCATCATCGAGTTGTAATCGAAACGAATGCAAAATAACTTACGCGCACACCAAAATGTGAGCGCAACGGTAATAAATTTACGAGGTAAAATATGAATACAAAATCAAAGAAAAACGTAATAGCGGGCTTGCTTTTGCTTGTCTGTATGATTGCCTGCATTGCAATCGCGACGGCAATAATGCCTACCGTCGTTTATGCGGAGTCGGCAAGCCCGTACCTGCAAGTCACTTGCGGTTCGATTGACAAATCCGGCGCTGGCTGGACTTGGGATACCGACGAGAGTTATAACGGTACGCTTACTCTCAACGGCTACGACGGCGAAGAAATCGCAATCGGCGGAGTCGATAACGGCAAAGTGGATATTGTGCTTGTCGGCGATAATAAAATCACCGTCACCGCGCCGTACGGAAACAGGGCGATTCACACGTACAACGTTTCCACCCTTACGTTCAAGGGGAACGGTTCGCTTACCATTGACTATCAAGTAGTAGCATCAAACCAAGTGTATATGCATGGTATTTTAATGGAAGGCGAAAGCAGTTCTAAAAACAACGGCAATCTGACGTTTGACGAAAGTTGCACCGTCACCGTAAAAGTTTACGGCGAAGTGGCAGAAAAAAACGGTTCGGTTGACGCAATTTACATGAAGACGGACGACATCGGTTCGGGCAACGGCAACGTGACTGTGGGCGAGAACGCCACGCTCAATATCGACCTGAAGTGCGACAAAGATTATCAGACGTACGGCATTTTCGCCAAAGGCAGCATTGCTCTCAACGGCACGGTTGATATCAAAATGGAATATACGGGCTCGGGTTCGACTTACAACACATGGAGAGACGTAAATACGTCTTCTTCGTACACGGCTTGCTCGATCGGGAAAAATGCAAACGTCACTTCCGTATGTCCCGGGAGTAACGGCTCGTCGCTTATCGCGTTTCCACTTGTTGCCAACGGCGCTGAAAAGATTTCTTCCTGGACAAAGGTGTTGACAAGCGAACAGTATTTTGAAAACGACGACTGCCTCGTCCACGTTTGGGATAAGTGCGCCAATGGCGTAAGTTTCAAAAATTACTCTTACAACAAAATCGCACCGCCCCTTACGTTTGAAGACAAGGCGGAGTACGACGTTCCCTCCACCGTTTACGGCGGAGACGTTGCTTATTCTTCCGTTGCGCTTTCGGCAAGCGGCGGCAGCGGAGAATACGTCTTCTCTATCGTGAGCGCGGCAGACGGGAATACAAAAGGCGTCGGTATTATTTCGACTGAAACCGATTTGAATAAGATATACGTCAATCCAAACATCAGAGGCGTAAGCGAAGCCACGGAAATCACCGTCAGGGTGAAGGACAAAGGCGGATATTCAAAGGACGTCACCGTACGTATCGGCGAGGTTGCCGCCCCCACGTACAGCGCAACCGTGGATCCCGTGGATTTCGGCACGGTGAGAGTGGGATATTCTCCGGTCACGCAAGTTCCCCTACGCGTTGTCAACACGGGTACGGGGAAAATCAACTGCAACCTTACTTCCATTACTCTCGAAGGGGAAAACGCAAGTTCTTTCACGTTAGGTTACTATTCTAGCCCCTATTACGTCGGAGCGGGCGCTGAAAATACTTCGAGTTGGAGCATAAAACCAAACAACGGTTTGCCGGTGGGCACTTACACCGCCACGATAAAGTTCAGCGGAACACCTGAATATTCCAAGTACGGCGGATCGAGCGTGGAAGCAACCGCAACCGTCAGGTTTGTCGTTACAGAGCATGACTTTGACACTTCAACGTGGGAATACGACAACAATACCCACTGGAATCCCTGCAAAGATACGGGATGCGCCGTCCACGGCAACGAAGCCGCGCACGACACCAAGGGTGAGTTGAAAAATGCCACCGCAGCCACTTTTGACACGAACGGATACACCGGCGACAAATACTGCTCGGTGTGCGGTGCCTTGGCAGAAGAAGGCACGGTTATCCCCGCAGGCAAGTACATCAGAGTGAGTCAGGCAACCATGACTCCCGCCGCGATCACGGACAAAATGACGGCAAACGACCTTGTTTTCACGTCGCAAGACGAAGAAAAATACACGGTTGCGCTCTGGCGCGTGTTCGATCTCACGGAGAACGCTTTGAACACCGCCGACGGACAATATCCCAAAGCCAGCAAGTTTATCGCGGGGCACGAGTATGCGATTGAAATCGAATTTGAAGCAGTCGGTTCTTACGTTTACAACGAGATGGATAGCAAGTATTGGTCTACGTTTACGGTTAACGGAAATGCAACCGGATTGTCGGCGGCAACCACTCTCGGCGGTTCGCCCTTGCGCAGAATTGTTCTCGTTGCGCAGGACACCACCATTCCCGTCACCGTAACGGGCATTCAAGTGGATTTTGCATCGGGCGAAACCACAGTTGTCAGAGACAGCACCTACACGTTCAAAGCAACCGTTTCGGGCACCGGCGCGTTTGACAACACGGTCACATGGAGCATCATAGGCGGCTCGGCAGGCACGAGCATTTCAAGCGACGGCGTTCTCACCGTCGCGGCGAACGAAGCCGCTTCCACTCTCACCATAAAAGCGGTTGCCAACGGAGATCCCGAAAAGGTTGCAACCAAGACGTTGGAGATCTATTCCAAAGTGACGATCAAGCAAGGCACAAATACCGAAGACCTTTACAAAAAGGCAGGAGAAACCGTCAGCCTTACGGCAATCGACGCACCCGCAGGTTATCACTTCACAGGCTGGGCAAAAACGGGCGAAGGCGACTTTGCAAACAACGCCGCAACTTCAACCGACTTTACCGTGTCCACGACAAACGTGACGATACAATCAAACTACGAGTTACATTCTGCAAACGGAGAAGCATGGCAATCGGATAGCACGAGACACTGGCACGACTGCTCTTGCGGCACGAAAGTTGACGTCGCTCCCCACACGCCCGACCGCTCCGAAGCCACCGAAACCGAAGCCGTCAAATGCACCGTCTGCGGATATATCATCACACCCGCTCTCGGACACGACACGCACGCCCCGGATGCAGAATGGCACTTTGACGCAACCAAACATTGGCACAACTGCACGGGTTGCAGTCAAAAACTCGATGAAGGGGCGCACGCGTTCGGGGATTGGACGATCACCGTTAAACCCGAGGTGGGAGTTTCCGGCGAAAAGGAGCGCGAATGCTCCGTCTGCGGATTCAAGGAAAACGCGCCCGTAGAGGCTCTTGGCGACGAACAACCCGGCGGCGAGCAACCCGAAAAGACGGGACTTTCGGGCGGCGCGATTGCGGGTATCGCGGTTGGCTCTGTTGCAGTAGCGGGTGTCGGAGGTTTTTCGGTGTTCTGGTTCGTAATCAAGAAAAAGAAGTTCGCCGACCTCATTGCCATCTTCAAAAAGAAGTAAAACGGGAGAAAAAATGAGCGCAATCAAGAAACTGATTATCAGTCTTATCGTAATTATCGGAATTTTAGCCGTGGCGCTGATCAGCGTGTATATCGTAGCGCGGGTGAATTTAGGCGTAGACTTGTTCCGCACCGTAGGACAGTTGAAAACATTAAGTCAACCTGTAAACGAGCAGGAATCTTTCCCTGCGGCGTATCGAAGCGAAGATCTTGCCGATCTGAAATCGCAGACGGACAGTCAGTTGGGCGACGTCGTGCTTTACGAGGAAGGCAAAGGCTACGAGGGGTACACCGTCGATTTTACGGCGCTTGCATTGTCGGGCGCTACGGCAAAGCCCGTTTTCCTCTCCGAACGGCAGGCGGGTGCTCTTGCCGAAATCGTATTTCATCAGCAGACGGGCGGAGTGCTGACGATAGCGGATAAAGAAATTTCCGTATGCGTTTTGCAAATTGCCTTTACCGAAATCGACGCAGAAACGGGCAACGCCGACCTGAACGTGACGGTGAAACTGGATCTTACTCCGTTCAAAAACGATATGGAAGGTTTTCCTTTCAATCTGCTTAAAGGTATCGTGCCGGACGCGTTGTATGTGACTTCCGTCGTTCGCATTGAAAAAGGAGAAGGGATTTCCTACACTGTCGTTCCTAAGTATCTTACGCTCAACAACCTTTCGGGTGACGATACCTCGGATTTCTTCCATACGCTGGACGTTGTCTTAAAAATCGGCAGCGCGGAAGAACTAAACGCTAAAATCGGAACAACCGCAGCAAACGCCCTCATCGGTACGGAGCAAAATCCCGGTTTTGTCTATGCGCTGAAAGCAACGGGCGGGGCGGGCAGTTTCGCATTCGTTTCGTTTGAAAACGATGGCAAGCAGATAAACGCACTGGCGTTTTAACAAATAAGAGCCGGCTCTTTTCTATAAAAACGAGGAAGGAGGAAAACGAATTGGCAAACGAAAGGTAATAAAATTAAATTATTTATCCTGTGGGATATTTTGTACAGATATAATATGAGAATAAGCCCGGGTAATACTCCTGGTTTTTCTTGCGCTTTTTATAAAAACATAGCATAATGGCAATATCTTTGGTGTAGCTTTTTCGTATGTTAAAGACAAACGAGAAACAAGTTGAACTTCCTGTTCAACTTGTTTTTCTATGTCTTCGATGCGGGGATTTTGCACGGCAAAAGCCGTGCCGTTGCTTAAAAGGCAGGATGGGGGGGAAAGTCGTGTTTTTTAGGGCGGTTTTTTGTTGTAGAACGTGAATAATTGCATAAATATGCGAGAAAAGCAATTAATTTGCAGTGAAAAACGATTATTTATGCAATATTTCTTGCGTTTTTATGAATATAGTGATATAGTAAACTCATTAAATTTTTTCGGATAAAATTATGAAAGGAAAAAAGAAAAACGAAACGTTTTCGGAAGATTCGACAGGCGTGAATTCCGCCGAGGAAACTGCCGAAAAGATTGCGGAAACAATTGAAGAAAACACCCCTGTCGGGGACGAGTTTGCGATACTCGACGGCAAAGACGCGATTGCGATTCAGCAAAAGAAGCCGAAAATCCTTGCGATAAGCAAAGCGTCGGTGATTATATCCGTCGTGGTTGTCGTGCTGCTTATTATTGCGTCGATCGTGCTTGCCTACACGTTGCCGCTCGGACAGTACGAAAGAAGCACGGACGCAGATGGCAACGTTTATATCAGCGGCGATTATCACGAAGACCCGTCGCTTGGGCGGCTTCCCTGGTGGAAAATACTGCTTTCGCCGTTTCTGGTGCTTGGCGGCAGCGGCACGCTGACGCTTGTCGCGATATTGTTCATGCTTGTCGTAATCGGCGCGGTATTCAACGCGTTGGACAAAACCGACGTGCTTGTTTACATGGTGGAATCCATACGTCATAATTACGGCCATAAGCGATATCTTTTGTTGTTTTTGTTGCCGCTGGCGTTTATGTTTCTCGGCACGACGTCGGGCATGAGCGAGGAAGTGATACCCATCGTGCCGGTTGCGGTGATTTTAAGCTATGGTCTCGGTTGGGACGCGCTGATAGGGCTTGGGTTTTCGGTGCTTGCGGCGGGGCTCGGTTTTATGGCGGGCGTGGTAAACCCGTTCAACGTCGGTATCGCTCAGTCGATTGTCGGCGTGCCCATGTTCAGCGGAATCGGTATAAGGATTCTGACGTTTGTGCTGTGTTACGTCATACTTATGGCGTTTATGTTCCCGTATGCGAAAATGCTTGACAAAAAGCCGCAGCGTTCGCCCGTATATAAGGAAGATCTGAAAAGGAAAGAAAATTTCGATTTTGAAAATCGTCCGTTCGTATACGACGCGGGAAAATCAAAGGCTCTCAAATTCTTTGCGGGCTGTATGATCGCAATCGTGTTTTTTGCGGTGCTTTCGATATTTTTACAGGGGGCGTATATACCCGCGCTCGGCAGTTTCAAACTTGCGGATTATATATTGTATATCACCGTCGTGATTTACATAATCGGCGGCGTGGTGGCGTGCGTTTACAGCGGACTTAAAGGCAAAGCCCTGGCAAAAGAAATGCTGAAAGGTGCGCTGACGCTGCTGCCCGTAACGGGAATGGTGCTTATTGCCAGCAGCGTACGCTATATTATCGAGGCGGGACACGTCATGGATACCATATTGTATCACACGATAAACGCGGCAAAAGGGCAAAACCCCGCGGTGCTTATTCTGATAATATACCTTGTCGTTCTGATTTTCGAGCTGTTCATTACGTCGGGGAGCGCAAAGGCGTTTCTGCTTATGCCGATGATAGGCGCGATATGTTCGCAACTTGGCATCAACCCGCAGGTTGCGGTGCTGGCGTTCACTTTCGGCGACGGTATCGTCAACGTATTCATGCCTACCAACGCGACGCTTTTACTGACGCTCGGACTCACGACGGTAACTTATCCGAAATGGTTCAGGTGGGCGGGTCCGATACTTCTCACGGTGTTCGGAATGACAATCGGAATATTGATGCTTGCACAATTCGTCATATTCGCATAAAAACAAACAAGAATACTTTTGACAAGATTCCGCCCGAAAAGGCGGTTTTTTGTTGCGGGAAATCCTAATTATAATTAAATATATTGTTTTGTTATCTTTACGCTCGCAAACGCCGCGTGCAATATGGTATAATCTCAAAGTATGTTTAAGTTGCTTCGTCTGTTAAAGCCCGACGCGGGCAGAATAGTGCTTGTCGTATTTCTGACGCTGATAACCTCGGCGGCAAGTCTTGCGCTGCCGTATCTTATGAGTTATATCGTGGAATACGGTATCGGCGGGCAGAATATGACGGTTACGCTTGCGTGTTCCGGGATAATGCTCGGCGTGTCGATAATGGGGCTTGTCGTTGGCATTTTGTCCTACAAAATCTCGGCGGGCGTTGTCAGCAGATATTCAAAGACCTTGCGCGAAGTAATTTTCAAAAAGGTAAACACGCTCAATCCCGACCAGCTCAATCACTGGGGCACGGGCGCGCTCATAACGAGAAGCACAAACGATATCTGGCTTCTGGAAGAGTGCGCGAGTATGCTTATGCAGGGCGTCATCAGTATTCCCATTCTGGTGCTTGGCGGAAGCGCGCTGGCGTTTTTTGCCGATCCGTGGCTTGCGCTTATCATGTTCACGTTCGTTCCGGTCGTCGTGACGGTGCTGTATTTCGTCGTGCGTCGCATTATGCCTCTTTGGGAAAAGAGCGACGAATACATCGACAAACAGAACAGCATTATCCGCGAAAGGTTGACGGGTATCCGCGTTATCCGCGCGTTCAACAGGGAAGACCGCGAGTGCGACCGCGCCAACGAAGCCACGCTCGTCATGGCGAAAAACATCATAAAAGCCAATGTCAATATGGGGCTTCTTACGCCGGTTATCATGCTGGGGCTTAACCTTGTCACGATTCTTATCCTGTACGTCGGCGCAAAGCTTATGCAGGGCGGAAAGTCGGCGGTTACGGGGGCGGATATTATCGCGATCGTGCAGTACGTCGCGCTTGTCATGAACGGCATTATGATGTTTGCGATGATGCTTGCGTTTTTGCCGAAAGTCGCCGTAAACAGCAGACGTATCAACGAGATTCTGGAAACGGAAGTTCAAAAAGAACCCGACGACGAAAACCTGCCCGCTTTTTCGGGCGCACTTAAATTTTCGCACGTCGATTTCAGATACGAAGGGGCGTCGGAGAACGCGTTGAGCGACGTGTCTTTCGATATCGCGCCCGGCGAAAAGGTCGCGTTCATCGGCGGTACGGGCAGCGGAAAAAGCAGCATCGTCAAACTTATTATGAAGTTTTTCAACCCAACTTCGGGCGAAATATCCTACGACGGAAAATCCGTGTCGGAAATCAGCGGAAAACGCGTCAGAAACAACGTGACGTGCGTGCTTCAAAACGCCACGATATTTTCGGGCACGATCGGCAGCAACGTCAGAATGTCGGCGGCGGACGCTTCCGACGAACAAGTGTACGACGCGCTGAAAATCGCGGAACTGAAAGGATTTGTCGAAAACCTCGAAACGGGGCTCGACTACGAAATACTAAGCGGCGGCAGTAATCTTTCGGGCGGACAAAAACAACGTCTGTCGATTGCGCGCGCAATGCTTAAAAATGGTTCGATTTATCTTTTCGACGACAGTTTTTCCGCGCTTGACTTCCTGACCGAAGCGCACGTCAAGGAAAACCTCGATAAAACCCTTTCGGGAAAAACGAAAATTGTAATGACGCAACGCGCGTCGACGGCGGCGTCGGCGGACAAAATATTCGTCCTGGACGAAGGGCGCATCGTCGGGAGCGGAACGCACAAAGACCTGCTTTCGTCGTGCAGACAATATCGTGAAATTTACGAGTCGCAGACGGGACAAAAGGTCGAAGGAGGCACAGTATGAAACGGTTTCGAAGCGTCGACAAAATGACGAAAAACGAAACGAAAAGCATAATTCTGCGCCTTGTCCGAGAAATCGGCAGAATCAAATGGGGCATGGTGTTGGTGTGCGTATTAAGCGCGCTTACGATGGCGGCAAACATCGCCGCGCCCAAGTTCTTGTCGGACGCTCTGGACGTCCTGAACGCATATAACGGGACGGGCGATCTTGTCGGACAAATCAAAAACACACTCATACTTCTTATCATCATATATACGGCGTATTCGGTGCTGAGTTACGTCGAAATGCTGTCGTCAAACAAGATTGTCAGCATGCACTTTACGGCGGGACTTCGCATGGATATGTCCACGAAAATCAAGTACCTGCCCGTGTCTTACGTCGACAGGACGGAAGCGGGGCAACTTCTTGACAGAATGACGGGCGACGTGTCGCAAATGGGCAACAGTATACATAGTATTGTCGAAACGCTTTTAATGGGCATTTTGCAACTTCTGACGATTATCGTTATGATTTTCACGATAAACTGGGTGTTTGCGCTGATTGTTATCGCGTTTGTTCCTGCTTCGGTTGTCGTGTCGTACGTCATCGCAAAGAAGAGCGAACCTTATTTCGATAAGATGTTCAAATCGTCCGGCGAGATTTATCAGGTTGTCGAGGAAACGTATTCAGGGTATCAGACGATAAAAAGCTACAACGTGGAAAACCGCCAGGAAGAAAAGCACGCGCGCGTCAACGACGAAATGTGCAAGGCGGAAGAAAGGGCGACGTTCTTGTCGTCGATAATCACGCCCGTCGTGTCGCTCACGAACAATATCGCCTACGTCGCGATATGTTTAATCGGCGCGTATTTCGCAATCGAAGGTATGAAAATTGGCGGCGACGTAGTCAGTGTCGCGGACATTATCGCCGTCGTCATTTACGCAAAAATGTTTTCGTCCCCGCTTGAAAGAATCGCCGGCGCGATAAGCAGTATTCAAAGGGTTGCATCGGCGTCGAAAAGGGTGTACGAGGTGCTTGACGAACCCGAAATGGACGTAAGGGAAGGAGAGATGCCCGAAAACGTCCAGGGCGTCGTCGACTTCAACCACGTCGCGTTTTCTTATAATCCCGAAAACCCGCTTATCAAAGACATGAATATCCACGTCGAAAAAGGGCAAAAGGTGGCGATCGTCGGGCCTACGGGCGCGGGCAAAACCACAATCGTCAATCTTCTTATGCGATTTTACGATCCGAACTCCGGCGAAATAATAATCGACGGCACGGACACGGGCAAAGTCTCGCGCGAAAGCGTAAGGGGCTGTTTCTCGATGGTGTTGCAGGATACCTGGCTTTTCGGCGGCACGATTTACGACAATATCGCTTATGGCAAAGACAACGTTTCGCGCGAAGAAGTTATCGCCGCCGCCAAATCCGCGCACGCCGACGGCTTTATAAGGATGCTGCCCGACGGCTACGACACCGTCGTCAACGAATCGCTCACAAACCTTTCGGGCGGACAAAAACAGTTGCTGACGATCGCAAGGGCGTTTTTGTCGGACAGACCTTTGCTGATTCTTGACGAAGCGACAAGTTCGGTCGATACCCGCACGGAACTTCTGATACAGGGCGCAATGGACAAACTTATGCGTAAGAAAACCAGTTTCGTCATCGCCCACAGGCTTTCGACAATCGTCAACGCCGACGTGATTCTTGTCATCAAAAACGGCGATGTCGTGGAATCGGGCACTCACGAAGAACTGCTTAAAAAGAACGGCTTCTATGCCGAAATCTACAACGCCCAGTACAATTTCTCATAAATCAACCGAATGTTAATATGATAAAGACCGCTGTCGTGCGGTCTTTTTTCGTGTCCGAAGAACTTATGCCTGATATAAATACACAGAATAAAAAACTTGACAAAATACGGGGAAATTTCTCATAAAATCGCCAAACAATGCAAAGTTTATTTTGAATCAATTAGTCCTACTTGTGCTTTATATTTTCGCAAATCATCCCGATACAATTCAATTATTTTAATTAACATTTTATTCGTCTCGATAGCACTATTAGTCATAGGAATTAATTTCGTTTCGATATAGTGGTGTACAGTTTCTGATTTACTCAAGTTCCCGGAAATTATGTTATTTTGAAAAATTTTATGAACAATAAACGATCTATAGATGTTAATTTCCTTAATCAGTTTTATTACTTCACTTGAAAGAGACGCGTTTTCCTCCAGTTTGCCAATTAACTGCCCCAATGTCAATTTATCGGTGTAGGTTTTAACGTACTCTTCATCTTTTTCACCGCATATTTTTGTGACGCTTTCCTTGCTCAGACCGTCTTTTTCAATCTCTTTGACAGATGATTCGTAGCATAAAAGTTTTCTTATATTAAACTCAAGCATTTGAGCTACTTCTATGAAAAAACCGATATTAGCATAAAAAGCAATACGGGTTTCCGTACTATCTTTTGATATGTCTGAATTAAACTGTATTGAAATTTTTTCCATACAACGTTATATTTTACCTTATCGAGAGGTCTATATAATATTCAATTGTCCGCACTCTGGCTTGTTAGGTTTCATGATTAAAAACTCAATATAGTTAGTTTCTAACAACAACTGATTGTTTTTGTCAAACTGTTTGAGAATAAATGCATATTTTCCATAGGCAAGACCATTTATTGACTGGTAAAAATCTGCGGTTGGAACGTCGCATTTTTTTATAATAGTCCAACTTGACGGTTTTTTCTGACTATATTGACCGCCCACGGTTACATGGTCTTTTGGTACAAATAGTTTGATTTCGGTGTGATCATACTCATCGCAACAAGGTTGAAAATAGATATTAACCAAATCGGCTCCGGTAGATACCTTTATTGCGGCAGTTGTCAACAAATGGTCTTTTCGTTCTTGTTCTAACTTTGCATAATATTGTTCCTTGTCGGCTTCTGTATAGGTGACACCAAGAATATAATCGTCTGCAATTTTATTGACAAAAGAAAATTTTATTGCGTCAATCCGGTCATCAAAATCGGCAATAATCTTATATTGATTACTTGTAAAAGGAATTTCTATCCATTGATTGTTTTTGCGAACGGAAACAACCTCGAACGGATTAGTTTCCGTATTGTTCAGATCGATAATTAAAACGTACTGAGTTTTTGTTATATCGTCAACTTGCGTTATATTGAAAGAATCTGTTGTTTCGTCAAACGCGCCGCAAGTCGTCGAATCATTTTCCAAATCAATAGGGCAGCAAAGAGAAAAAACAAAATTGTTGCCATTGGCAAAGGTATCCAAAATATATTTTTGATATTTATTCATAACATCCTCCGTTATAAAGAGCAAATGTAATCAATGCATTGCTTGATTTCTTCATCTGACATCGCTTCAACCATTTTTTCGGCATGAACTATACTATTGCGTTGACGTCTCAAACGATTTAACAATGCAGGCGTATATGGATCGTAATTATTGTTTTCATCGTCATAGGTCTCGAATTGATTGCAAAAAGAATCTAACATTTCAGAAAAATCGCCTTGGTAGTTGTAGTCACATTTTAGTATTGCTTCCATACGAACGCACAATTTAATAATAACGAGTTCTTTATTTCCTTTACTCAATTCAGAATCAAAGTATTCTTTTGTCAATTCGCCCGTTATTCTATCTTTATCGAATTTAATTGCTAATTCTTCTATTATGCGTTGTCTTACCGCGCTAAGATAGTCGACTACCTCCTGAATGTTTTTTTGTTTGTGATTGTCTCGCCTACTACTTAATATTTCGCTTCTTGAAGCGTACATTTCGTCATTATTAATACAAAGGATTCTAATGTCATTTGGTTGATTGTCTTTTGTCCAAGTTTCAAGGATTGCGGTTTCAATACCTGTTTTGTTTTGTTTCATAATAGAATCCGATAATCCGTTGATGGTAAAATCAACCGAAAATTCAAACAATTCGCGCCACTTTTGTTGTTGATACATTTGATATAACAACTCAAAAGGATGAATAGGGTATTCATATAATGCTCTTTTTATTGTCGCAAAAGTTGCGATTTCTTTTAACTTTTTTATATTAATAATCCCGTTACGTATAACCGATTGCACCTGCTTATTGTACTCATCGTCCGGCAAATCCTTAACTTTATCGGCAAAAGAAACAGCCTCTGTTTTTGCGTGCAATTTTGCTTTTGAGTTGATAATTATTTCTTTTTCTGCAGTTTTACCAGTCATAAGGTAATCGATAGTTACCCCAAATAGATTTGCCATTGCCGGCAATTGAGATATTTCCGGAAAGCCTGCTTCGCTTTCCCATTTGCTTACGGCTTTATCGCTAACATTTAACTTTTCGGCAAGTTCAACTTGTGTCCAGCCCTTTGATTTACGCAAAGACGCAATTGTTTTGCCAATACTGTGCTCGCTCATAATCGATACTCCTTGTTTTTTCTAAAAATATTCTATCAAAACCACTCGGAAAAGTAAACCTACTTGTAATCTACACGAATAGGCGAGAAAAGTTTTGCAGAAATTTTGCAGAATTAAAAACTCTACGCTAAGTAGAATTATAATTCATATTCTCTTTGAAGTCAATATCAATGTGATTTAACAGGAAAAAATCAGTGAGCAACTTTTACGATGCAGGTATTACGATTTACGGCAACGGTGACGGAAATTTAATTCAAAAAGCAGACGAAACGGCAATTCCGAAACGGCGGGATTGCCGTTTTTCGTTGTCGGTTTTTAATGGTTTCGGGCAAAAAATGTAAACGAAAGTTGTTGTTATTTTCACAAAGTAATGTTATTATAGTAATGTATAAGGGTCAGTGTTCCCTTTTTCAGGAGGAAAATATGAAGGCGAAGAAGAAACTTATCGGCATTCTGCTTGTAATAGTGGTGGTTGTTTTGAGCCTTGGCGTGCTTACCGCATGCGGCGAAACCCCGGGCGAAACGTCGAAGAATAAAAAGGCTGTCGTCATTTGTACGGCGTTGCTTTCGGGCGGGCTGTACGACACGAAGACGAACGAGGCAATCTGGGATCCCGTTGCCGAAGGCGTTTATTTTCAGCAGGCGTTCCCCGGCGGGGATATGATGGGACTTGTCATGGCGGTGCTTACCGACAAGACAACGTACGACTTAATCGACGGCATTATGAATTACAAGGACGAATCCGTCGAAAACTTATTATGGCAAATCACGCTTGACGAGCAGGGCAAAAGCAACAATCCGAATCTGCGCCCCGCAAACGTTCGCCCCACAACCGCGGACGGCACGTTCAAGTCAACGCTGTATAACGATTCCGGCGAAGTCGTCGACGGATACGGCGCATACACGGCAGGCGAAAAAATTCAATACGGCGCAATCGCCGCGTATCGTCAGCAATGCCTGGACCTGAAAGCCAGATACGAAAAGCAGGGCTGGGACGTCGTCGTTTTCAACTACGACTGGCGCATCGACAACAGGGTCAATTCCGAACTTCTTGAACAATTCATTCAGACCAACGGCTGGGAAGAAGTAATTCTCACGTCGCACAGTATGGGCGGCCCCGTCGTTGCGGGATATATCGCAAGACTTCAAAACAAGTGGTTGGACGCGGAAGCGAAAAACCCCGGACAAACCGACGTCAAAAAACCGAACCAGATCATTCGCTCGTATCGCGCGTTCTCGCCTGCAACGGCGGGCTCTCTTGACGCGATTTATTATCTTGACGATCCCATCGGAGCGGTTGCCGACGTTGTAAACGGAACGGTCGGCGACACCCTCGGCGGCGTTGTTCTGGGCGTCGACGCGATTTCGGAAGGCATAAAGAAACTTGCGGGACCGCTTGCACAGAATCTTACTTCCGTAATGCAACTTCTGCCGTTCCAGACCTTTGCGGATTCCGATTATTACGGAGAAAACGAAAGCCCCGTTTACGTTGACGGCGTACCCGTGAAAGATATGTACGAATGGTACTGCTCGCGTCCCTGGGCGCACACCAGCGACTGGAAACCGGGCGTCGACGGCATTTATGATAAACTTAAACCCGGCATGAAAACTCTGCCCGAATACTGGGATTCCTTCTACGTCAAAGAGAGCGTGAACGACAAAGACGCCAACGTTTACGCGCCCGAACTCGTGAACACGACTTATTGCCTGGGCGTCGGATACAACACCAAAAAGAGCGTGCAGATCGTAACGAAAGACACCGACACCGTTAAGGTCAACAAGGTTACTTACGAAATGTGGGACACCAGAAACCATAAGTACGACACGCCGCTTACCAGCATCGAATATTATTCCTACGACCACAAAGCGATACTTTTTGGCGACGGCGACGGAACGATGCCCACCAACGCATGCCTCGGCGGACTTAACTACAATGGCGACAAGACGATAAGCAACACGAAAGGCAGCCGCGCGATTTATCCCTTGCCGGAAGCGCGCCAGACCACGACGATCTGCTACTATAACACGGATCACGGCACCGTCGGCGGATACTGGGACGTCCTGAAATGGGACTTCTACGAGATGATTGACAAGATTATCGTCGAAGACGAAATAAATCCTTTCTTTTAAGCCTTGATTATCAACGAAAGCACGCGCTCGCCGCGTGCTTTTTTGTTGCTCTTTTTCAAAAACCAAATTTTCTTACAAGTGTATAAAATTTAGGTAAATATGAAGTAATAATTATATACTTGCAATAAAGACTATATTTATGTATAATAAGAAACGTAATGAAAAAGAAGGAAGCAAAAAAACTCAATAAAATCGACGCGCAGGCAGAGCATAAGAAGCGCGCCCTTATCACGGAAAAAATAAGGGAATCTTTCGTATCGACCTTGCCGATAATCATCATAGTTGCGATAATGTGTCTGTCGATACAACCTGTGCCGACGGGCTTATTGTTGTCGTTCCTTATCGGCGCGTTGCTGATAATCGTGGGAATGGGGCTGTTCACGCTTGGTGCGGACACGTCCATGACGCCGATCGGCAGCCGCATCGGCACGACTCTTACGAAGTCGAAAAACCTGCCGCTTATTTTGTTTGTGAGTTTTATTCTGGGCGTTGCGATAACGATTGCGGAGCCCGACCTTCAAGTTCTTGCGGAAACCGTGCCGCACATCGACAGCAAAGTCCTGTTGATTACGGTGGGCGTCGGCGTAGGGTTGTTCCTTGCGGTGTGCATGCTCAGGACGATTCTGGGCATAAGGCTCAAATGGCTTATTCTTGCGTTTTACATAATCGTATTCGTGCTTGCGGCGTTTGCAGACAAAAACTTTTTGTCGATTGCTTTCGACTCGGGCGGGGTAACGACGGGTCCGATGACGGTGCCGTTTATCCTTGCGCTCGGCATAGGCGTCGCGAATATCCGAAGCGATAAAAAGGCGGAAGCGGACAGTTTTGGTCTTGTCGCGTTATGTTCGATAGGGCCGGTGCTTGCGGTGCTGATTTTGGGGTTCTTTTACAAGGGACAGGGTGTTGCGGACGTGAACCTTCCGTTCATCCCGGAAACGACGACCGAAATGGGGCTGGAATACCTGAAAGCGTTCCCCGCATATATGAAAGAAATGGCGATTGCACTGTCGCCGATTATCGTACTGTTTTTGATTTTCCAGGTGGCTGCTTTCAAGATGAGCAAAAAGAGTTTTTTGAAAACGCTCATCGGTATTCTTTACACATACGTGGGTTTAGTGTTGTTTTTGACGGGTGTAAACGTCGGTTTCTCGCCGCTGGGGTTATATCTCGGTCAGCAACTGTACAGCGGCTGGACGCAATATATTCTCATTCCCGTGGCAATGCTTATGGGCTGGTTCATAATTTCCGCCGAGCCCGCGGTATTCGTCCTTGAAAAGCAAATCGAAGACGTGAGTTCGGGCGCAATCCCCGGGAAAGCGATTAAGCTGAGTCTGTCGATTGCAATCGCGTTGGCGATGGGGCTTTCGATGATCCGCGTCCTTACGGGGATATCGATACTCTGGTTTATCGTGCCGGGTTATCTCGTCGCGCTTATACTGATGTTTTTCGTCCCCGACATATTCACGGCAATCGCGTTCGACTCGGGCGGGGTTGCGTCGGGACCGATGACTGCGACGTTCATGCTGCAATTTTTCATCGGCGTATGTTCGGCGCGCGGCGGCAATATATTAAGCGACGCTTTCGGTGCGGTCGCACTCGTTGCGATGATGCCGCTTATTTCCATTCAGATTACCGGTCTTGTTTACAAGAAGAAGAAACAACGCGCGGAACGCGTAGCCGAAGTTGTTTACGGCGACGATGATATTATCGAACTGTGGGGGAACTGATATGTACTTTGTAATCTCGGTAATCAATCCCAACGGATTGTCGATTCTGAATAACATTTGTCAACGGCTGGAAATCCCCGTGATTCTGTCGCTTATCGGCCACGGCACCGCGTCGCAGAAGATACGCGATTTGTGGGGGATCGAGTCCACCGATAAGAGAATCCTTTTTGCGGTCGCGGACGAAAACAAAACGAAGTCGCTCATCACGGAAGAACGACGCCGTCTTTACATCGACGCACCAGGCAACGGCATTGTGATTTCCGTCCCGATTAAAAGCGTCGGCGGCGGCAGCACCCTCAATTTTTTGAACGGAGGAAACAAGGATATGAAAGCACCCGATATAAATTTTGAATACGAACTCATTCTCGTGATTGCAAACGAAGGGCATACCGACGCCGTTATGGACGCCGCAAGGGCTGCGGGCGCGGGCGGCGGCACCGTTATCCACGCAAAGGGTACGGGCGGCATGGGCACCGAGAAATTCTTCAACGTGTCGATTGCAAGCGAAAAAGAAATCATTATCATCGTTGCGAAAAAGGAAAAGAAAGCGGACATTATGCGCTCCATCGTAACGACGGCGGGCGCGGGCACCGATGCAGGCGCGATAGTTTTCTCTCTTCCCGTTTCCGACGTCGAAGGGTTCAGACGGGACGACGATAACGCCGAAATTCCAAAAGCCGAACAAAAAACAGAACAAGCAGAATAAGTTAAGGCCCTCCTATTTTGCGGGAGGGCTTGATTATTTTCTTATTCGGTGGTAAAATATAGACATAATTTACGGTAGGTGGGATATGTTGGATTTCGAAAAACACAAACAGGCAGGGGAAAATTATTTATCTTTCGACGTTGAAAAGAACTTATGCTTCCCGATGCATTGCAACGAAACGTACGAGTTTTTATACTGCAACGACGGGCTTGCAAACGTTACCGTGTTGGACAGAATTTATCGTCTTCGCGCGGGGAAGTGTATGGTAATTCCGCCAAAGTTCGCGCACGCTTACGAAACGCCCGATTACAGCAACGTTTTCATCTGCAAGTTTTCAAAGGATTGGGTTTCCGACTTTTACGAAAAGCACGACGGCTACATCGCGACTTTTCCCGTTTTCTCGATAGATTTTGCGGAATCGCTGACAAGGAAAATGCCCCTTGTTACCAACACGTTCAAGCAAAAAGCCGTTTTGTATCATATTCTTGCGGAGTTCGAGACGCACACGGCGTTTATCCCCGTCGACAAAAAGAAGGTGGACGTTTTGAACGCAATCGCGAAATACGTTTCGCACAACTTCACGGAAGACATAAGCCTGAAAGACCTGTCCGACAAAATGGGATATTCTTACAATTATCTTTCGGCTGTTTTCAACGAATATTTCGGCGCGAATTTTTCCGACGTCGTGAATATTTACCGCATAAATTACGCAACCGATCTGTTGTATTCGACCACGCTTTCCGTCGCTGAAATCTCAAAAAAGGCGGGTTACGACAGCGTGCGTAGTTTCAACCGCAACTTCCAGAAATACAAAGGAAAGTCGCCGCGCGACGCCCGCGAGTTCGTGAAAGAAGGCATTATCGTCGACGTTTGACGGGTTTTTGCGGTTTTTACTGTATATTTTTGGTTGTTTGTATAGTAAAAAAAATAAAGACGTCGTTTGTTTGAAAAGAGCGTCGTTTTTATGATATGATTATCATATAAATATAAAAAATAAGAGGAGAACATTATGGCAAATTTTTCAAAATTGATTGAAAAAAAGGCAGACGCCGCGCAATATATGGTTGACGAAATCACCCATATCTGCAAGGATATGCCCAAACGTACTCCCGGCGAAGAAGGCGAAAGAATCGCTTGCGAGTATATGGCTGACGTCCTTAAAAAAGACTGCGGATGCGAACGCTCCGACGTTGAATCGTTTAAGGAAAATCCCGGCAGCTTTTTCGGCTGGATTTATATCACGATCACCTGCGTTCTTGCGGGGCTTATCGCATACTTCTTCCTGCCGATTTTAGGCTTTGCGCTTATCGTTTTCGGTTTCTACGTAATGATAATGCAATTCGGTCTTTACAAAAAGACTTTCGACTTCCTGTTCCCCGAAAAGACGGGCACGAACGTTACCGCAATCAAGAAATGCACGGGCGAAGTCAAAGGTCGCGTATTTTTCAACGGTCACCCCGACGCAGCGTGGAACTGGCCCGTCAACAATAAGTTCGGCGGTAAGGTTTACGAAGCGAACATCGTTATCGTTGTCCTTGGCGCGTTGTTCCTTATGGGATGCAACCTTGCGGCGGCTATACTCACCGGTTTCAAACCCATGATTCTTAAACCCGAAAACGGCGTTCTGTTCTGGCTTGGCATCGCGAACCTTGCATTCGTACCTTTCTATTTCGGTATGTACCGCATGTGGGATCCGAACACGACGGTTGACGGCGCAAACGACAACCTTACGGCTTGCCTTATGGGCATCGCGATCCTTAAAGCGATGAAAGACGAGGGTATCGAACTTGAACACACCGAAGTCGGCGTTATCCTGTCCGGCTCCGAAGAAGCGGGGCTCCGCGGAGCGAAAGCGTGGTGCGAACAACACAAAGGCGAATTCGACGACGTTCCCACCTGGATTTATTCTTTCGACACCATTCACGATCCGAAATTCCTGGGCGTCAACTACCGCGACCTCAACGCAACCGTCAAAGCCGACAAGGAAGTTTCCGACAGCTTTATGGAAGCGGCAAAAGAACTGGGCATTCCCTGCAACAAAACTCTTGTTCCTCCCTTCGGCGGAGCAACCGACAGCGCAGCGTTCGCACAGGCAGGTTTCAGGGCAACGGGTATCACCGCTCTGAACCACGTTCTGGAAGATTATTACCACACGCTTAAAGACAGTTACGACAACCTTAACAAAGATTGTCTTGCGGATTGCTATGCAATTTCTGTCCGCGCGCTTGAAAACTTTGACAAAAAGATTTCAAACAAATAAGTAAAACAAACACGATAATGAAGGATAGCGAGTTTTCGCTATCCTTTTTCGTTGAAAAAAAACGGTAAAGGCGGCGGATTTTTTTTCATTTCTTGACAACAACGTATATTTAATGCAATAATAAAATTAATTTAACGCAACGTGGAAAGTATGGAAGAAATCAAAAACACCGACTGCAATCTCATAACGGGACTCACGTCCGAAGAAGTCGAAGCGCGCGTCAAGGGCGGGCTCGTCAACGGATTGCAAACAATAAAAACCAAAAGCGTACTCAGAATACTTATCGACAACACCTTCACGTTTTTCAACTTCGTGTTTTTCGTGATGGCAATCATCGTCGCGGCGTTTTCGGGATTCGACGAGGACGGCATGGGCAATTACGGTTTCGTGATACTGTGCGTCTGCAATACGCTTATCGGTATCGTGCAGGAACTTCGCGCAAAGCACACGATGGATAAACTGTCGCTCATTTCCGCCCCGAAAGTCAGGGTTATCCGCGACGGAGAAGAAAAGGAAATCGCCGTGAAAAACGTCGTTATGGACGACGTTACGATATTGCAGGCGGGACACCAGATTTGCGCGGATTCGGTCGTTGTCGAAGGCAGTATCGAGGTCAACGAAAGCCTTATCACCGGTGAGCCCGACGCAATCGTGAAAAACGCGGGCGACAGCCTTATGTCGGGAAGTTACGTCGTATCGGGACGCGCAAAAGCAAAAGTCGTGCACGTCGGCATGGATAACTTCGCAATGAAAATATCCGCCGGCGCGAAGTATTTCAAAAAACCCGTTTCGGTCATCAAAAATTCGTTAAATAAAATCGTAAAAACGATGTCGGTGGTCATTGTGCCGCTGGGCATCGCGTTGTTTTCAGTCAAATATTACATTCAGGGCAACGATATGAACAGTACGGTGCTGACGACAATCGGCTCGTTGGTCGGCATGATTCCGAGCGGTCTTGTCGCGCTTACGTCGGTCGTGTTCTGTCTGAGCGTCATAAGGCTTGCGGGACACCACACCCTTGCACAGGATATGTACTGCGTCGAAACGCTTGCAAGGGTTGACGTGCTGTGTCTTGATAAAACGGGCACGATTACCGAAGGCAGCATGGAAATCCACGGTATAAAAACCGTCGATTTGTCGGAAGACGAGTTCTGCCGCCACCTTAAAAACCTGTCGGACGCCGTTAAGGACGAAAACGCAACGGCGGCGGCGGTCAAAAATTACGTCGGGCAGTACGAGGCGGCGGGCGAAGTCAGTGTTGTCGTGCCGTTTTCGTCGGACAGAAAGTGGAGCGGCGCGGTTATCGACGGCAGAAGTTACGTTCTGGGCGCGCCCGAATTCGTTTTCCCTAATACCGCGGAAGAAATAAAAGCAATCACGCGCGAAAAGGCGGAAGAAGGGCTCAGGGTGCTTGTCCTTGCGTCGTCGGACGTCGGAATTATCGGCCACAGCCTTCCCGACGGACTGAAAGCGGAAGGGTTTATATTCATCGCCGATAAAATAAGAAAGGAAGCCCCCGATACGCTGCAATATTTCAGGGATCAGGGTGTTACCGTTAAAATCATTTCGGGCGACAACCCCGTTACCGTGCGCGCCGTCGCAAAACGCGCAGGGCTTTCCGACTGCGACAATATCATTGATATGTCGACACTGAAAACCGACGAGGAAGTCATCGACGCGGCGGAAAAATACACGATATTCGGCAGGGTTCTGCCCGATCAGAAATTGTTGCTTGTAAAAGCCCTGAAAGCAAACGGACACACCGTTGCAATGACGGGCGACGGCGTCAACGACGTGCTTGCATTAAAGGAATCCGACTGTTCGATCGCGATGGCTTCGGGTTCGGACGCCGCGAAGAACGTGAGCAGTCTGGTGCTTCTTGACAGCAATTTCGCGTCGATGCCGAAAGTCGTTGCGGAAGGCAGACGTTCCATAAACAACCTTGAAAGGTCGGCGTCGTTGTTCCTTGTAAAGACGGGTTACAACTTGCTTATTGCGCTGTTGTTCCTTATCGTGCCGTCGATTCTGCCGTTCGAGCCAAGGCATCTGACGCTGCTTGGCGGGGTAACGATCGGGATTCCGTCGGGAATACTCGCGCTCGAACCCAATAAAAACAGGGTGGAAGGCAGGTTTTTGCCAAAAGTCATTATGAACGCGGTGCCCGGCATAGTAACCGTAATGGCGGGTATTATCGCAATCGTAATCACAACGCAGACGATACTCACGGGGCTTTCTCCGGACGAACAGCACGCGCTGTATTTCCTTGCGACCGTGTTTGCGGGATATCTGTTCGTGTTCAAATCGTGCTGGCCGTTCAATCTGTTGCACGCGGTGCTTTTCGTGGGCGTAATCGCGCTTCTGGTGCTGTGTTACTTCGTACAGCTGTCGTTTATCGACATACAGTCGTTCTTCGGTCTGTACCGCGGAATAACGCCCGCAATGTGGAAAGTGCTTGCGGTGGTATGGTCGATACTCGTCGTCGTATTTGCGGCGATGTGGGCGCTTGATAAAAAGTATAACGTGCGCTTCCAGACGACCGTCGGCGACATCGAAGACAAAATCGATTTAAGACACGAAGAAGTCCTCAAAAAAAGAGAAGCGAAAAAGGCAGAAAGAAAAGCCAAAAAATCCGTATGATATTTTGGGGGGGAGAAAAAAATGAAATGTGCAATTTGTGGAAAAGAAATAAGTGAAAAAAACATGGAAATCGTTACAGCGGACAATCAACACATCTGCAAAAAATGTAACGAAATGATCAGAAATATAAAAGGTAAAAATGCAATAAGCGTACGGCTGGACGAAGGTCAAAAAATCCGTGATGACTATTATCATGCGGGAAAAGGAAACTGGAAAAAGATAGCAAACGTTTTTGCATGGGTATATTTTGTTTTAGGTACTTTGGCGGTTGTTTTGTGTGCACTTATTCTTAAAAAGCCGACAATCCTTGTTGCGATTTTCGGCGTTGTATTAATGTTCTGTATTTTTGAGTTTATTATTGAAATTGCATGGAATATTGAAAAAATATGCAACAACACAAACGAACAAAGGATATACTTAAAACAATTGTTAGAAAAACAAAATCAAGATAATGAATAAAACAAAACCCGCAATCTGCGGGTTTTTTAAATGCGTTTTTCAGAAGAACGAGTGCAAAACAAGCATCACTATGCCCAGGATTAAAAGCACCACGCCGACGGTAATATTAAGCGTTTTGGGCTTTACCTTGTTTGCGATAAGTGCGGCAAGTTGCGCCGAAACGAGCGTGCTGAATATGCAGGTTATCATTGCCGTAGTGTCGGGCAAACCGCCGATTCCGAAATGCGATACCGCCCCGACAAGCGCGGTAAACGTCATGATAAACACGCTTGTGCCGACCGCCTTTTTAAGCGGAAATCCCATAAACGACGTGAGCACAAGGAGCATCATCATGCCACCGCCCGCACCGACGAATCCGCAAACCATACCAATCATTGCCGACAGCGCGAATGTTTGCACCGCGTCGCACCATTTGTTTTTGTACAAGCGGTCCGTTAAGGGATCTCTGCCGTTGACGGGAACGAGGATGAATTTAAGCCCGAGTAGTGACGTTGCGAAAATGGAAAAGTTGCCCATAAGGTGATTGTCGATTTTTGATGCAAGAAAACTCCCGAGAACCGTAAAGCACAAAACGACGACAAGCATTTTCGAGCCTTTTTTCACGTCAATGTTTTTATCGACGGCGTAAGCGGTTGCGGACACGGCGGACGCCAGAACGTCGGAAATCAGCGCGATACCGATGGCGTCGTACGACGGGAAGTCCAGAAATGCGACAAGCATCGGTGCGATAAACGCGGCGGCGGACAATCCCGCAAATCCCGTGCCTATGCCTGCGCCAATGCCTGCAAAAATATATACGATAATTTTAATATATTCTTCCATACAATCGTAATAAATTATATCACCGCGCGCTTTTATGTCAACCGTTCGCCGTTGACTTTCCGATATTAAAGTGGTATCATATACTTTATGAAAATAATGTTTGTGTGCCTTGGAAACATCTGCCGCAGCGCAATGGCGGAATTTATGATGAAAGACGCCTTGAAAAAGCGGGGGATATCAGAAAAATACGTTATCGACTCCGCCGCGACGTGCGGGCTCGAAGCGGGAAATCCCGTTTATCCCGACGCGCTGAAAAAACTGAAAGAGCACGATGTCCCGACGTTCCCGCATTATTCGAAACAGGTCAGAAAAACCGATTACGACAAATACGATTTGTTCATTGGAATGGACGATAAAAACGTTGCGTATCTCAAAAATCTTTTTGCGCCCGACGAAAAAAAGAAGGTAAAAAAGTTTCTGGAATATGCAGGGCAATCCCGCGACGTCGCGGATCCGTATTATACCGGCAATTTTGACGATACTTATGACGATTTGAAAATCGGTATCGAATTTTTGATAAATAATATTGAAAACAGGAAGTGAATTTATGAGTGAATGTACGCACGATTGCAGCTCCTGCGAAAGCCACGGAAGTTGCAGCGAAAAAACCGACTTCACCGTCCCCGTAAACGCATTGTCGAAGGTCAAACACGTTATCGGCATCGTGTCGGGAAAAGGCGGTGTGGGCAAATCTCTCGTAACGGGGCTTATGGCGTCGATTACGGCAAAACAAGGGTTTAAGACGGCGATTCTGGACGCTGATATTACCGGTCCGTCGATTCCGCGCATGTTTAACGTGAACGGTCCCATCGACAGCGACGGCAGTTTCTTTTATCCCGTAAAATCGAAAGGCGGCATTGAAATTATGTCGGCAAACCTTTTGCTGGAACACAATAACGATCCCGTCGTATGGCGCGGTCCCGTCATCGCGGGCATGGTGAAACAGTTCTGGACGGATTGCGTCTGGGGCGACGTGGACTTTATGTACGTCGATATGCCTCCCGGAACGGGCGACGTGCCTCTTACGGTTTTCCAAAGCCTGAACGTCGACGGTATCATCGTCGTGACAAGCCCGCAGGAACTCGTGTCGATGATTGTCGGCAAAGCCGTGAAGATGGCAAATATGATGAATATCCCCGTGCTGGGCGTCGTTGAGAATATGAGTTACGTCAAATGCCCGGACTGCGGCAAAGAGTTTTCGATTTTCGGCGACAGCAAGGTCGACGAAGTCGCAACCGAATTCGACCTGAAAGTTCTCGGACGGATTCCGTTTGACAAAAACATCGCAAAAGCCTGCGACGAAGGCAACGTCGAGTCGCTTGACGCGGACTTCCTTGACAGCGCGAAAGAGGCGATAAAACGCCTTGCAAAATAAACGAAGAAAAAAAGAAGCGCCCCGAAAAATCGGGGCGTTTCTTAAATATATAAGGGGGAAGGAAATTATCTTGCGTTTAAGCGGTCGAATTCTTTCACGTTTTCCACGATAAGGTCAAAGAATTTTTCAACGATTTTTTTGTCGTCGTCGTTGCCGCGGATTGCAATCGTCATCGTTACGACGTCGTTTAAGGTTGTGAGCGCAAGCTGCATAAAGGGTTTGTACTTGACCGCGCCCGTCATAAATCCGTCAACGGGTTTCGCATTGCCGAAAGTCAGTTTATCGACGGGAAGAAGCCCGATGTTGCTCATACCGATAAGCGGGTTGTCGTACCCGATTTTGATTGCGAATTCCGAAATCGAAAAGGGTAGTATGGTATAGGCGAGTTTCAGAAGAGGCAGGCTGTAAAGCCCCATGTATTTGTCGCGCTTGCTTTTCTTTGTGGAATGCATGACGTTGATAAGCGTATCGTTGATCGTTTCGCCCTTATTATGCACCGTGCAAAGCATAAATCCCGTGTGATTCGCAAGTCCGCCGGCTTCGTCGCCGCCTTCGATATGACGGCGCAAATCGACCATGCAGGGGATTGAAAGGGTTTCGTCGTCGCGCATGCCCGAAATATCGTAAAGCGCGCGCACGTACGCCGCAAGCAGCATATCGTTGACGGTAACGCCCAGACGTTTTCCCGCGTTTTTCATATTAAGGAAAGTGTCGCGGTCGATTTTTCTGATGTTGATCATCGTGTGGTCGTCGGGACGGGGTTCGGTCAGTGGGAATACGTGTTTGTCTTTCACCGCGCTGATGTTTTTGTAAAGACCTTTCGCGACCTTTTTGTCGGCTGCGTCGAGTTTCGTATAAACCTGTTCCGCGCTTCTCGTACCTTGTTTAAGGTCGGTGGGGTTTTCGCCGTTCAAAATCGCGTTGTAGTTTTTTGCAAGTTTTTTCAAAAAGTATTTGAAGTCGCCGCCGTCAAAGCACATATGGTTGACGATCATCGCAAACGTCGATTTCCCGTCCTTGTTCAGGACAATCACCTTAAACTGTACGTTGCTTGAAACGGGGATACTCTGACACAGGAAATCGTACGCTTCTTTTTCGGGGTCGTCGCTGTCTTTTATTGTCAGGATATCGTCGACGGTGTAAGGCTCCACCTTCCAGTAAGGATTGACGGGATTTTCGTGAAAACTACTGTGAAGCACGGGGGCTTTTTCGCACATTATGACCAGCACGTTTTTAAGCGCGTCGGCGTCCAGCAGCCCGTCGAAAGTCAGGGTTGCGTGCACCATACGGTCGTAATAGTTTCGGAAAAGATATTGCATCTTATCCCACATTTCGGCTTTTATAGTCTTGCTCATAGTTTCAAAATCAGTATTTTATCGTATCGTTTTTACGATATAAAGATGTTATTTGTTTTCGTCGTTCCACATTGTGTAGTACGCTTCGTCAATGCGCGCTTTCTTTTCGGCTGCCGCCTTATCCTTTTTCTTTGAATAGCTCACAAGAGATGCGATAAGGATAACGACGTCGAGAAGGGCTGCGCCGACGGGAAGAAGCCACGACGGATGCCACGGGATAACGTGCGCCACGCCAAGCATTACGTACACCATAACGGCGGTTACTTCAACGGTTGCAAGCAGGTCGAAAAGCCTTGATTTGCTGTTGTAAGAATACGCCTCGGCGGTGTCGGTGATAAGCATTGCGACCACCATTACAAGGAAGGTCATCCAGCTGTACTTGAAGTGCACGAGTATTTGCAGAATAAGGAAAATAAACGTGAACGTAAGCGCGATGATGACGTGCGACAGACCGCGGATTGCAAGGCGTCTTTTCTTTTTCGCAAGGACGATAATACCGAAAATCGCGCCTGCGATAACGCCCATAAACGCGCCGCCCACAAGAATGAGCCAGGTTTTGTCCCAGGCGCGGGTTGCGAAGCTGACCGAAAGATATCCGATCACGACAAACAGCGCGATTGCGATGCCGGTGAGCACTCTTGCGCCGATGCGGGGCACTGCGCGCTTTACGTTGTCCAGACGGTTTTCAAAATCGACGAGCGTGTCTTTGAAGTTTCCGAGACTGTCGATGCACAGATCGTAGATGGCGTTTTCGTCCGTCATACCTTTTATCTTGTATTCCTGCGCGCGGTCGAGAAGGTTTTGCAAAACTTCTTCGCGGTATTCCATTGCCTCTTTTGTGGGAGAGATGGCGCGGAATTGTTGTTCGAGATACTTTTTGAAGCGGTCGATTAACATATTATTTTGTTCCTCCGTTGATTAAGTCTTTCATTATTTTTATGGTGTCAAACCAGTTGGTTTTGTTGAAGTCGTAAAAGGCGCGGCCTTTTTTGGTGATGCGGTAATATCTGCGTCTTGCGCCGGCGTCGCTTTCGCCCCAGTAACTTTCGATAAACCCGTCGTGTTCCATACGGCGGAAGGCAGTGTAAAGGGTGGCGTCTTTGAGAATTAGTTCGCCGTGGCTAAGGTCTTCGATCGCCTTGCTTATTTCATAGCCGTAACTGTCGTTTTTGATGAGTTGCGCGAGAATTATCGTTTCGGTGTGACCGCGCAGCATATCGGCGCTTATTGCCATTTTATTTCGCCTCCTTATGTATATCGCCTGACGATATATATCATAGCACAAAAAACGACGAAGTCAATAGTTTTTGATAGAAAAATGAAAAAAATCCCAAAAATATTTTTCCGCCGAAAAAAACGTGTTTACAAACCCGCATTTTATATAGTAAATTATTTATATAAGAATAGTTTTGGGTGGATATGTTATGGACAAAAAAGAAAGAACGAAAAAACCGATGAAAAAGGGCGCAAAATGGGCGCTTGTCATTTTTATATGGGGCTTTTCGGCGTATTTTCTCGTTGCGCTGTCGGGATTTATCGCGGCAACCGTTTCGGCAAAGGACGCGAAAAGCGTCTGGGCGGACTGGCAGAACGAATACGTCGCGCTTCTTGAACAGCGTTACGCTGCCGACGAAAACTTTTCAAAGGTGAACGACGAGGATTTCCTTACCCGCACCGATATGGCAGAAGTCCTCGGCGCAAAGCTTAACGAGATAAGGTATATCGCGTCGCACAACAGTTACAAAACGGGGCTCACTCCCGAAACGAAGTATTTTTATCATGGCCCGCTTGCGGCGATAATGGGAAAGCAATACGATTATATCTTCGACACGATTACCGAACAGCTCAACGCAGGTATCCGAAGTATCGAACTTGACGCGAATAAGGTGAAAACCGCCGACGGGTTCAGAATCGAGTGTCTGCACAGCGATATGCTGGAAACGAACAGCACGATGATCGACTTCGACAAAGGTCTTAAAGAAATCAGAATGTGGATGGACAGAAACGAAAACGCTTTGCCGATTATCGTCCTTGTGGAGCCGAAAGGCGGCAAAAAATTCGACCTCGAAGCCTTTGATAAATTCGACGAAATGCTGTTTGAAAACTTCGGCGAAAAACTCGTTACTCCCAAAAAACTGCTTGACGCGGCGGGCGTTTCCGACTTTGACGAATTCCGCGCGAAAAACGCTTATCCAACCGTTGAAAGTCTGAAAGGGAAAATCATTTTCCTGCTGCACGAAAAGGACAGCTTGGAAACGTACATGCAGCGCGATCCCGATATGCAAAAAAGCGCGATGAATATCGCCCTTGAATACGCTACCGTCCTGAAAAAAGGCAAGGATTATTCCCGTTTCTCGTTCACCGTGGTTCTGAACGATCCGACGAAACAAAAGGAACGTATAGCGCAGGCGATAAACCGCGATAACTTTATGGTCAGAACGAGGCTGGACAGATACGCCGTCGTGAAAGACCACTGGTACAAAAACGGAATCGAGTCCGGCGCGAATATTTTAAGCACCGATTACACCCCGCACGCCAAGGAAAGAATAATGGAATATCCGACGAAAGGGAGGTGGACGGATACCTATTACGCAATATTGCACGAGGCGGACAAAACGGTAACCTTGCGCGGCAAATAACGAAAACGAAACGGTCGGCGACGGCCGTTTTTTCGTGCGCCCGCGACGTTGTATCGTAATATTTTGAATGATATTGAAGTTTTTTGTTATTTTTGGGGTTTTCCGAAAAAAATTTTGTTACAAGAACGCTTTTCCGTAAAAAATTCGGAAAAAAATCAATAATTTCGTTTACACCGCATATAACGTATGTTAAAATCGAATAGTAAGGAAAAAGGAGATAACCGTGGATAACACCGACGTAAAAATTTTGCAGTGTCTTATGAAAAACGCTCGTGCGAATTCGTCCGAAATTGCCGAGAAGGTCAAGCTGTCCACGTCCACCGTTATCGAACGCATCAAAAAACTTGAAAACTCGGGCGTTATCAAAGGCTATGCCGCGATCATCGTCCCCGAAAAACTCGGCAAAGACGTTACCGCGCTCATAAGCGTCGCAATCGATCATCCGAAGTTCAACGACGGTTTCGTCGCCGCGGTCAAGGACAACCGCCACATTGCGGAATGTCTGTATATCGCGGGGGAATTCGATTACTTTTTGAAAGTCGTCACCGACAATACGAAAACGCTTGAAAGCGTGCTGAACGAAATCAAGAGTATCCCCGGCGTTTCAAAGACTCAGACGAGCATCGTTTTAAGCAGTCCGAAGAACGAATACAGCGTCCCCATAAAGGCGAAAAAAGAAAAGTAAAATATGCGCGAAAGCGCGAAATTATAAAATAAGGGCGAAAGCCGAAAATTAAGGAGAAATAATAATGATAGTTGGTATCCCCAAGGAAATTATGCACGACGAAGCGCGTGTTGCTGCAATCCCCGACACCGTAAAGAAAATGGTCGCCGCAGGCATGACCGTTCTTTTTGAAAAAGGCGCAGGCGAAGGCTCGCACTACCATGACAAGGATTATCTTGCCGCAGGCGCAACCATTCTTGAAGATTGCGAAGAAATTTTTGCAAAATCCGACGTTATCCTGAAAGTTAAGGAACCTCTCTTCAACGAAGAAAAGGGCAAACACGAAATCGAGATGATGCACAAAGGTCAATATATTATTACGTTCATTCACCCCGCGTCTCCCGTAAACCACCAGATGGTCAAAGATATGGCGGCGGCAGGCGTTATCGGACTTACCCTTGACGGCGTACCTCGTATCTCCCGCGCACAATCCATGGACGCTTTGTCCTCGATGAGCACCTGTGCAGGCTATAAGGGCATGCTCATGGGAGCAAACGACATCTCCAAATTCATGCCTTTGATCGGCTCCGCCAGCGGGGGTTTCCAAACCCCACAGACCGCGTCT
>OGOZ01000143.1_pt1 | contig 48829 bp, 43 predicted proteins | sample 1552801 | NCBI WGS metagenome assembly OGOZ01 (sample SAMEA2580196, study PRJEB22360) | human gut metagenome | biome: human gut; feature: human-associated habitat; material: faeces | place: Denmark | collected 2008/2010 | reverse complement strand
CCGGAAGGCAAGCAATTCAAGGGCTGGTCAACCAGTGCCGACGGTTCGGTTATTTCCGGCACGACCTATGAAGTAAGCTCGGATACTACCTTCTATGCAATCTGGGAGAGTAAAGAGTATTCCATCATCGTAACGGACGGCAAAGCGACAATCGGTGCAGGAAGCGAAATCAGTAAAGCGACGCAAGGCACAACCATTACTCTGACCGCAAATGCGGCTCCTGACGGTAAGGTGTTTGATAAGTGGGTAGTAGAAAGCGGCAGCGCTACTCTTGAAGATGCGAACAGTGAAACCACTACTTTCATAATGCCTGACAGTGAAGTCAGCGTGAAAGTGACCTACAAGAACGCACCTGTCACCACCTATAGCCTCACAACACAGGTAAACGGCGGTCACGGAACGATTTCCGAAAGCAAAACCGGACTGACCGAAGGCTCCACCGAAACGGTTATCTTTACCCCTGATAACGGCTATGAAATCGACATTGTTACTGTGAACGGCGTTGCAACAGACGTACTTTCCAATACCCTGAATGTTACGATGGACGCAGACAAAACCGTTATTGTAACATACAAGGCAATTTCCCATACCCATACCTACGATCAGGAAATTCAGAAGCCGGAAACCCTCAAGTCGGCTGCCGACTGCACCAACGATGCAGTATATTTCAAGAGCTGCTCCTGCGGAGAGATCAGCACAACAGAAACCTTTACAGCAGCAGGTACACAGCTCGGGCACGCATGGGCAAGCGATTGGAGCAAGGACACAGACAATCATTGGAAAGAATGCTCTCGCTGCTACGCAAAGAAGGACGAGGCGGCTCACGATTACGGCAGCGATAACATCTGCGACACCTGCGGATATGACAAGACTGTACCGCATACGCACAATCTGACCCTCGTTCCAGCAAAGGCTTCTGCTTGCACGGAGAAAGGCAACACGGCATATTACACCTGCGACGGCTGTGACAAGTGGTTTGAGGATGCAACTGGTGCATCCGAAATTACCGACAAGACAAGCGTAATCCTTGCGGCAACAGGTCATAGCGTTTCCGACTGGAAGTCCGATAATACCGATCACTGGAAAGAGTGCACCGTTGTCGGCTGCGGCGTGATCATCGAGGGCAGCAAGGCGGCGCATACCGCCGGTGAATGGATCATCGACACCCCGGCAACTACTACCACAAGCGGCACAAAGCATAAGAAATGTACCGTCTGCGGTTATACGATGGCAACCGAAACCATCCCGGCAACCGGCGGCGGTGAGCATACTCACAGCTACGGCAGCGAGTGGAAGAACGATGCCGACAACCACTGGCATGAGTGCTCCTGCGGAGATAAGGCCGATAAGGCGGCGCACGACTTCAAGTGGGTTGTTGACAAGGAAGCGACCGCAACGCAAAAGGGCTCCAAGCATGAGGAGTGCAAGGTTTGCGGCTACAAGAAGGCGGCAGTTGAGATTCCGGCTATCGGCTCCACAACAAAACCGACCGATCCTACGCAAACCAACCCGAACACCGGCGCAGAAAGCCCGAAAACCGATGACAACAGCAATAGGATCCTCTGGATCGCACTGCTGTTTATCATCGGCGGCGCAGTGATCGGCATCACCGTTTACAGAAAAAAGAAGAAAGAAAACGCTGAATAAATCAGCTGCGAACCTTTGAGCAAAGGGCGGTGACGGACATTGCCGTCATCGCCCTTTCGCTTGAACTGGAGAAGAACCACATGATGCAGGATTATCAATCGAACCGCCCCGTCAGGCAGCAACCGCCGGGACGATTCCCGAACGAGTCAGATCGAACGGTAGAGAGAATCAGAAAAAGGAAGAAAAAACAGACGCAGCGCCGTATGGTGCTTTGCGGTGCGATCGCCGCACTGGAGCTACCCTCCATATCCTACGATTTCACCTATACCATCGACGGCAACAAGCTCATGATCGATTACGCCAACGAGTCGGTGCGGGATTCCGACAGTCACCTGTTCACGCTGCCGGAGCTGAAAAGCAATCTGTATGTTTCCGAGAGAGTAAAACCGCTGAACGAGCAGATTTACTATTTGGTAGATAATATCAATACGGCAATCAACCGCGGGAAGCAGATTTCGTTCCGGTACTTTCACTACGACCAACATCGAAAAGAAGTCCCCAATAACGATGGAAAGTCTTTAGGATATCTATAGGAATCGGGCGGGCACCATTGCACCAGCGGCTGTACATCGTTGTGTCATCTGAAAGTAATTCAGAAGCGGTCAGAGTATCATCCAGATATGCAGAGAACAGACTGCGTACAAGCTGAGTACCTTGGTATTGGACAGACGAAAGCAAGAGAATTGCTTTCCAATCCGGCCAATGGTTTCACGGTAAGAATCGGTAACAGACTATATGCTCATAAGGGCAGATTAGACCACTGGTTACTGAATCAGATTCTTTCATAAATAAGAACACGGAGGAGTTTCAAAATGAGAATTCAATTTTTGAAACGGATTGATAATTGTAAGGCTTTATGGTAGAATAGGGACGATATTTGGAATCCTTCCTATTCTACACTTAGGAAGGAGGCACAAATGGGTAAATCCCTTAATGGTAAAGAATTAGGTAAAGGCTTATCACAGAGAAAGGATGGTCTTTACCAGGGAAGATTCGTGAATCGTTTTGGCAAGAAGCAGACGGTTTACGCAAAGACGCTGAATGAGGTAAGACAGAAGCTCAGAAACGAACAGTATGAGGATGAAAAGGCACTCAATGTTGTTACAAAGGATGTAACGCTTGACGATGAGACAATAATAAAGGCGTGAAAGCCTTATAAACAGGAGGTTTTAAGATAAAATGGAAGCATATAAGCAGGAATTTATCGAATTTATGGTGGAGAGTCAGGTGCTGAAATTTGGCGATTTCACTTTGAAGAGCGGACGGAAATCTCCTTTCTTTATGAATGCGGGAGCATATGTCACGGGAACACAGCTTCGTAAGCTGGGAGAGTATTATGCGAAGGCAATTCATGACAACTTCGGACTTGATTTTGACGTATTGTTTGGACCGGCTTACAAGGGAATTCCCCTTTCAGTAGCAACAACCATGGCGATCAGTGAATTATACGGAAAGGATATCCGTTACTGCTCAAACCGTAAGGAAGTGAAGGATCACGGAGACACCGGAATTTTATTAGGAAGTAAATTAAAGGATGGAGACCGTGTGGTTATGATCGAGGATGTTACCACCTCCGGCAAGTCCATTGAAGAGACCTTCCCGATTATTAAAGCACAGGCTGATGTAGAGATTAAGGGACTGATAGTTTCCTTAAACCGTATGGAACGCGGATTGTCGAGCGACAAGAGTGCCCTCCATGAGATCAAGGAGAAGTATGGTATTGATGCCAGAGCCATTGTCAATATGGATGAGGTCGTAGAGCATCTGTATAATCGTCCCTGCCAGGGTCAGGTTGTCATTGATGATGAAATAAAGAAAGCCATTGATGCATATTATAAGGAATATGGCGCACGCTAAGAGGTTATAAAATCAGAGGCCGCTATTTTGGAAAGGAGATTCCCCTATGGATGAGAAAGTATATAAGACGATGAACAACACCGGAGCCTGGAGTATTGCAGTAGGAGTCATTTCCCTGGTCGTAGGGCTTGCCTGTGGTGTAATGATGATTGTGAATGGAGCGAGACTGTTAAGCAGTAAGTCCAAAATAATCTTCTAAGGAAACAAAATGATGTGGAACAGAACAAAGGGATATATTTTCACCAATAAAGTTCATTCACAAAAAGGTATTATGTCGACCATATTAGGACTGCTTTCCCTGATCACCTTAGGGACAGCGGTCTATTTTTCGTATTTACATAAAGGAGAGCCATCGGTGCGGTATGCAACGGCGGCATTACTCGCCTCGGTGTTTATGGTGATCGGGCTGATTCTCGGAGTCCTTTCCTTAAGAGAACAGGAGAAGTTCTGGCTGTTCCGGATTCTGGGGATTGTGATGAACGTGCTTTCCTTTATTACACTTAGCTTAATTTTATTTGCAGGAGCGTATATAGATTGAATTCGATAATCAAAGAACGCCTGGAACTGGCGGAGGAACGTATTACAGAAATTAAAAACGAGAGCAATGTCGGAAGCTTTTCCAGCTTTTTTGAAAAGACAGCAGCTTTTCTTGTGCTACTTATGAAACAACGGGAGCTTGTAGAAAGCGGAGAGCTGTTCCGGTGGGGGCTTTTGCAGCTTCAGGAGAACAATCATGCGCTTTACGGGGATATCCTGCCGGAGCATTACGGTACAAGCTTTGGAAATCCGGAGTATTGTACACAGATTTTTGGAGAAGAGTATGGAAATATTCTGTGCTTTTTATATGGGGAGCTTCGAGCCATGATTCCCTATACCTATGAGGGACGGGATGAGGATCTTTTAAAGGGGCTGGAATTATTCCTTGAAATTTACGGTTCTTTCCGGTGCAGCCTTGAAGAGACGGAGGAATCCAGGAAACAGGAAGGACAGTTTGATCTGCCAAAGCCGGAACACTTAAAGGAATCCCTGTATTACTATATCAGTGATTATACCCGGGAAGCATACCATACGAAGATCCGGAATATGCTGGATGTTCATGCGGATTTTGCGAGGAAGATCATCGAGGAAGCTGACCTTTCCGATGTGAGATATCTGTATTACTTTGGAGAATATATTTCTGAAAACGAATTAAAGACGGCGGCTTACTTAAATACCCTTCCGGAAGAGACGATTGCGAAGATGGCAGACACCTATACGGAAGGCTACCGGATTGGCTTTGAGGCAGGAAATAAGGATATTACGAAGAAAAAGATTGTAAACATCCGCTACAGTCTTGGTTTTGAACGGATGATCCGCAGGGCTGTACAGAATTTCCGGAAGATCGGGCTGGAAGCGACCATTTACCGGGCAACGACTTCGGTGCTGGAGGGCAGAGGGATGAGCCGGATCGGGTATTATGGCGGCATTCCGAATAAGCAGTATGATTTTGACCACAAGGACGATCAGGCGCTTGTTTTGGATAAAGCACTTTTGCAGGTGCGGCTCGAAGCCCTGAGGGAAGCCTATGAGGAATATAAGGAGCAGGCAGGCACGTTTGGAGGTCCTGCGGTAGTGGAAGTATTCGGCGAGAGGTCGGTAGAGTTAGTCAGTCAGAAGCATGCACTGCATTTATCCAAAGAACAGCAGCAGATGCTGGTGGAATATGCAGCATCAGCCGGTGAACTGCAGAACAATTACATTCACGGGGAAGAGCGGAGCTTTACAATTATTGCATTCCCGGTGCCGGAGATTGCTTCGGGACAGGAGGATGGCAAAGAAGGTAAAGACCGGTATCCGGAGATATTCGATGCGGTGATCCGGATCAATGCCCTTGATTATCAATTATATCAACGGATTCAGCAGAAGATCATTGATGTGCTCGATCAGGGTAAATATGTGATGGTAAAGGGAATGAACGGCAACCGTACCAATATGAAGGTGATGCTTCATACCCTGCAGAATCCGGACAGGGAAACGAATTTTGAAAACTGCGTGGCAGATGTGAATATTCCGGTTGGCGAGGTGTTTACCTCTCCGGTACTGACCGGAACAGAAGGAATCCTTCATGTAAGTCATGTTTATCTGGATGAGTTAGAGTATAAGGATCTGACCTTACGGTTTGAGGACGGCAGGGTGACCGATTACAGTTGTGCAAACTTTGCAGCCGAAGAAGAAAACCGGAAGCTGATTAAGGACAATATTCTGTTCCACCATGAGACACTTCCAATTGGGGAGTTTGCGATCGGAACGAACACGACCGCATTTGTGGCAGCAAGAAAATACCATATTGAGGATAAGCTGCCGATTCTGATTGCAGAGAAAACCGGTCCCCACTTTGCAGTAGGGGATACCTGCTATTCCCACAGTGAAGAGGTGCGCCTTTTTAATCCGGATGGAAAGGAGATTATTGCAAAGGACAACGAGTGCTCCATCAAACGTAAGGAGGACAGCCGCAAGGCCTACTTTAACTGTCATACGGATATTACGATTCCGTACGATGAACTGGGAGAGGTGAGCGTGGTGACCATGACAGAAGAAGTCATTCCGATTATCGAGGAAGGAAGATTTGTCCTTGCGGGCTGTGAGGAGCTGAATGCGCCGTTTGATCAGGAAGGTTCTCAATAATTACGAAAATGTTTCGTTTTTCTTGCAATGAAGAGATAATTCGTATATGATTTTAAATGTAACTATTCAGAGCCATGCAAAATTGCTTTCTGCGAATGCTTGCATTCAAGTAGAACAGCAATAGTTACTTTTAAGTGATGATATACAGGTCAATTACAGGAGGAGAAAGAAATGCCAAAGGTAGGAATTGTGATGGGCAGCGACTCGGACCTTAAGGTGATGAGCAGCGCAGCAGCAATGCTGGAAGAACTGGGGATCGAATATGAGATGAGAATTATTTCCGCTCACCGGGAACCGGATCTGTTAATTGAATGGACGAGAACGGCGAAGGATCGTGGAATTAAGGTGATGATCGCAGGTGCGGGCATGGCAGCAGCACTGCCGGGAATGTGTGCCGCATTATTTCCGCTTCCGGTAATCGGGGTTCCACTTTCTGGTAAAAATCTGGAGGGAATGGATGCTGTGTTTTCCATTATGCAGATGCCTCCCGGAGTTCCTGTTGCGACCGTTGCCATTGATGGTGCGAAGAATGCAGCCATTCTTGCAGCGAAGATCCTGGCAACCGGTGATGAGGAGATGCTTGCAAAGATTGAGAGCTATAGTGGGAACCTGAAGAAGCAGGTAGAAGACAAGGACGCGAAGCTTCAGCAGGTTGGATATAGGAACTATTAAGCGAAATTGATTTACCATAATTATATTATGTTAACCTGTGATAAAATGAGAAAAGGAGAACAACATGGACTACAAGACAGCCGGTGTGGATATCGAAGCAGGATATGAATCCGTAGAATTAATGAAAAAGTATGTGAAGGAAACGATGAGACCAGAGGTTCTTGGAGGACTGGGCGGCTTTTCGGGAGCCTTTTCCTTAAAGAATATTAAAGATATGGAGGATCCGGTGTTACTGTCCGGAACCGACGGCTGTGGCACGAAGGTGAAGCTGGCGTTTTTAATGGACAAGCATGACACCATCGGAATTGATGCGGTTGCCATGTGTGTGAACGATGTAGCCTGTGCCGGTGGAGAATCCCTGTTTTTCCTTGATTATATTGCGTGTGGAAAGAACTATCCGGAGAAGATTGCCACGATCGTAAAGGGTGTTGCGGAAGGCTGTAAGCTGGCAGGAGCAGCCCTCATCGGTGGAGAAACTGCAGAGCATCCCGGACTGATGCCGGAGGATGAATACGATCTTGCAGGCTTTGCAGTCGGTGTGGCAGACCGTAAGGAGCTGATTACCGGAGCAGATATCAAGGCAGGTGATGTGTTAATCGGTATTGCTTCATCCGGTGTACACAGCAATGGATTTTCTCTGGTTCGTAAGGTGTTTGAAATGACGAAGGAGTCTCTTGCAACCTATTATGATGAGCTTGGTATGACCTTGGGAGAAGCGTTAATTACACCGACCAAAATCTATGTGAAGACCTTAAAGGCAATTAAGGATGCCGGTGTAACGGTAAAGGGCTGCAGCCATATTACCGGTGGCGGCTTCTATGAAAATATTCCCCGTATGCTTCCGGACGGTGTGCGTGCACAGGTACAGAAGGACAGCTATCCGGTGCTTCCGATCTTCCAATTATTACAGAAGACCGGAAATATTGCAGAGCAGATGATGTACAATACCTTTAATATGGGACTTGGCATGGTGCTGGCAATTGATCCTGCCGATCAGGACAGAGTGCTTGCAGCAATCAAAGAGGCCGGAGAAGAAGGCTATGTGGTTGGAAATGTCGTTGCCGGTGAAAAGGGTGTAGACTTATGTTAAGAGTTGGAATTCTTGCTGCAGGCGGCGGAACCAATCTGCAGGCCATTATTGATGCGGTAGAAAGCAGGAAAATTACAGATGTCGAGTTATGCTTTGTATTAAGTAATAAACCGGGTGTACGGGCTTTGGAGCGTGCGAGGACACATGGAATCAAACCGATCGTGGTGGATATGAAATCCTATGCGGACCGTGCGGAGTTTGAGAAGGTGTTGATCGAAACGATTGATGCAGAAGCCCCGGATCTCATCGTTTTAGCAGGAATGATGATTATGATGCCGGTCGAGCTGGTACGGAAATATCACAACCGGATCATCAATGTGCATCCGGCACTGATTCCTTCCTTCTGCGGAAAGGGCTTCTATGGAATCCGTCCGCATGAGGCAGTTTTAAAAAGCGGTGTGAAGGTAACCGGCGCTACTGTGCATTTTGTGGATGAAGTATACGATCATGGCGCGATCATCATGCAGAAGGCGGTTTATGTAAAAAACGGCGATACGCCGGAGGAGCTGCAGCACCGTGTGATGGAAGAAGCGGAATGGCAGATTCTGCCCAAGACCATTGATCTCATTGCGCACGGCAGGGTAAAGGTAGAGAATGGAATCGCAGTCGTAGAAGAATAATTGGTTTACATAATGCAGAAGTGTAAAACAGGATGACGGAGGAAGCTATGAAAGTATTGATCGTAGGCGGCGGTGGCAGAGAGCATGCCATTGCAACAAGTGTCGCAAAGAGCAGTAAAGTAGATAAAATTTATTGTGCACCAGGAAATGCGGGAATCGGTCTGATCGCAGAATGCGTACCGATCGGAGCAATGGAATTTGATAAAATTGTTGCATTTGCCAAAGAAAAAGAAATTGATCTGACGATTGTCGGAATGGATGATCCGCTTGTCGGAGGACTTGTTGACCGTCTCGAAGAAGCCGGATTAAAGGCTTTCGGTCCCCGTAAAAATGCGGCAATTCTGGAAGGAAGCAAGGCATTTTCCAAGGATCTGATGAAGAAATACGGAATTCCGACGGCTGCATATGAGAACTTTGACAATGCGGAGGATGCGCTCAATTATTTAAAGACCGCATCGTTCCCGATTGTATTAAAGGCAGACGGATTAGCGCTTGGAAAGGGTGTGTTGATCTGTAATACCTTAGAAGAGGCGCAGGATGGCGTGAAATCCATCATGCTCGATAAGCAGTTCGGAACTGCTGGTAATCGTATGGTAATTGAAGAATTTATGACAGGAAGGGAAGTTTCCGTGCTGTCTTTTGTCGATGGAAAGACGATTAAAACCATGACCTCTGCACAGGATCACAAGCGTGCAGGAGACGGGGATACCGGATTAAATACCGGTGGTATGGGAACCTTTTCACCGAGCCCGTTCTATACGGAGGAAGTGGATGAATTCTGTAAGAAATACATTTATCAGGCAACCGTAGATGCCATGGCAGCAGAAGGAAGAGAATTTAAGGGCATTATTTTCTTCGGACTGATGCTGACGGAAAAGGGACCGCGTGTGTTAGAGTACAATGCACGTTTCGGAGATCCCGAGGCACAGGTGGTACTGCCCCGTATGAAGAATGACCTGATCGAAGTGATGGAAGCCTGCATCAATGGCACACTGGATCAGATCGACCTGCAGTTTGAAGATAATGCGGCAGTCTGCGTGGTACTTGCATCGGACGGTTATCCGGTCAAATATGAAAAGGGGTTCCTCATTCACGGACTGGAAAAATTCGAAGGACAGGACAACTATTTCTGCTTCCATGCAGGAACGAAGCAGACTCCGGAAGGAATTGTGACAAACGGAGGACGTGTTCTTGGCATTACAGCAAAGGGTAAGGATTTAAAGGAAGCACGTAAGAATGCGTATGCGGCAACCGAATGGGTTTCCTTTGAAAATAAATATATGCGCCATGATATCGGAAAGGCAATTGACGAGGCGTAATTGTTCGTGGTGTAGAAAGGGAAATTTATGAATGAGAAACGGCGGCTGGTAGCTTTGAACGGCTTTCTGCGGCCAACAATCTGTAAAGCCTGTGGAGGAATCCTTGTCTATAAAGGATTGGGAGAATACCAGTGCGAGGATTGCAATGCATGTGAATATGATGACTATGGAAAGGTAAGATCGTACCTTGAAAAGCACCGTGGAGCAAATGTGGCAGAAATTTCTGCACAGACGGGGGTGTCACACAAGGCAATTCGTGATATGATTAAGGAGAACCGCTTTGAACTGGTGGAGAGTAAAGGCGGTTATCTGCGATGCGAGATCTGTGGGGAGAATATCCGTAGCGGCAGATTGTGTCCGAAGTGTGAAGCAGAATATCACAAGCAGATTGAAGAGGAAGCACGTCAGCAGAGGAAAAACTATAAGCAGATGTCCGGATTCAGCGGCAAAAAGCCGGAGGGTGAGAGCGGACGGAAGCGTTTTGAAAGACTCTAAAAGATACAGAAAGGTACAGGATAATTATGAAAAAAGGGATTCTTGGATTTGCAGTTGCAATTATGGTCTTTGGACTTTCTGCCATTTCCAGTTTTGCAGCAACAGGAACCGTAACGGTTGGAACAGCGAAGATCAGAGAAAAAGCAAGTACAGACAGCTCGGTAGTGGCATCAACCTCAAAGGGTGCCAAGATTGATATTGTCGGAGCCGAAAAAGACAGCTCCGGAACCGTATGGTATAAGGTGCCGGTAAGCGGCGGCTCCTATGGCTATGTGAGAAGTGACCTTGTAGAAACGAGCGATACCATTAGTGTGACAGAGAGCACGTCCGCATCGTCCACAAGCACCTCGACCTCCACGTCTGCCTCAACCTCGAAGCCGGAAGCAACCGTGCCTACCGCGATTGGTGAGCAGGCAGCGACTGTCAAGTGTTCTTCGAATGTCAAGGTACGTGCAGGTGCATCCACGCAGCATGATGTAGTGACCAGTCTTCCGAACGGAACGACCATTACCCTGATCGGAGAGGCAAATGATGCGGCAGGAAATAAATGGTATCAGTTAAGATGTGAATATAATGGGAAGACTGTAGAGGGATACATTCGTTCTGACCTCATTGCGATTGGTGCGAATACTTCTACCGATGGATCAGAAAATACCGAAAGTGCCGGAGACGGAACCGAGAATACCGAGGGAACCGAAAATCCGGATGCCGAGAACCCGGATGCTTCCCAGGAAGGCGATGGCAGTGAAGAAACACCGGCAGAAGAAACAGAACCGGAGCATAATGATTACGAAGTAGTGTACATGGCTGATACGGAGAATCCGGATACCGGTAAATACTATCTGTACAATAACATTGACGGAACGATGGCTGATGTCGAAGTTTTATTCTCAACAGTTACGGCTGCCAATGAAAATGTAGCAAAGCTGGAAGCGGAATCTTCACAGAAGAATATCATCATTATCATTCTTGCAGTAGTAATTGTACTTCTCTTTATCGGAGTGACCATACTGATCATTAAGCTTAAAGGCGCTTATGAATACGATTATGAGGACGAAGAGGAAGAAGACGAGGAAGAGTTCGAGGAGCCGGCACCGAGAAGACGCAGACGTGATCCGCAGGAAGACGAAGCGCAGGAACGGCCGCGCAGACAGGAACGCACCGGTAAGACTCCGATAGAGGAAGAAGGGCGTCCTGCGAGAAGAGAACGGGTACGGGAAGAGGCACCGGAGAAAGAAGGAAGACCTGCCCGTAACGGAAATCCGGAAAGACAGGGACAGCCTGTGAGGAGACCTGCAGAGAACAATGAAGGAACGGTGAAGAAAGCACCCCGGAAGGCACAGAACTTCTTAGCCGATGACGATGAGTTTGAATTTGAATTTTTGAACATGGATGATAAAGATCTATAAAAAACAAAAGGAATAGCACCTGCTATTCCTTTTATTCAAAAGAATGGATTGTAGAAATGATCATTGAAATTGATTTTAACAGTCAAGAAGCTTTATATCTGCAGGTGCGTAACCAGATTATTCACGGTATTGCCACGCTGCAGCTTCAGGAGGGCGATGAGCTCCCTTCGGTACGCCAGATGGCAGATGAAATCGGAATTAATATGCATACCGTGAACAAGGCCTATACCGTGTTAAAGCAGGAGGGCTTTATCCAGCTCGACCGTCGGAAAGGCGCAGTAATCTGTCTGGATATGGATAAGATCCGGGAGCTTCAAAGCATGCGGGAGCAGATGAAAGGAATCCTTGCAAAAGGGATTTGTAAGGGAATTCGTAAGGACGAGGTCTATGAACTCGTCAATGAGATATATCAGGAATATGGAGGAGAATAAACGTGTGGTCAGGTAGTTTTACAAAGAACGCGCAGGCGGCACTGACACTTGCAGAGAAAACGGCAGCCAGATTGCATACCGGTTACGTAGGCACAGAACATATTCTGGTGGGACTTCTTAAGGAAGAAAGTGGAGTAGCAGCCAAAATTCTGGAAGACAATGGCGCTGATGCAGATAAAATACTGGAAATGATCCGGGAGCTGATTGCGCCCGATGGAGAAACCGCGGTAAAGGAAAGGGGAACGTATTCGCCGAGAGCGCGGAGAGTACTGGAGGAGGCGTATGTACAGGCAGAGCGGTTTGGTGCAGACAGTGCCGGAACGGAGCATCTTCTGCTGGCTCTTTTGAAGGATCCGGATAATGCAGCGGTGCGTCTCTTAAATACCCTCAGCATTTCGGTACAGAAGATTTATATTGATACACTGGTGGTTATGGGAGTGGATCCGGCGATTTACAAGGAGGATCTGCGCAATAAGAAAAATAGTAATAACAGGAAGCAGCCCTCGACACTGGAGCAGTACAGCCGGGATCTGACCGCACTTGCTGCGCAGGGAAAGCTTGATCCAGTCATCGGAAGGGATACGGAGATTCAGCGTGTGATTGAGATCTTAAGCCGCCGGACGAAGAATAATCCGTGCCTCATTGGAGAACCGGGGGTCGGAAAGACAGCTGTGGTAGAAGGACTTGCGAGCCGAATCGTGGAAGGAAATGTTCCGTTTACGATTCAGAATAAGCGGTTAATGACACTGGATTTGTCCGGAATGGTTGCAGGTTCCAAGTATCGTGGGGAATTTGAAGAGAGAATTAAGAGAGTTATCCGTGAGGTACAGGAGGATGGAGACATTATCCTGTTTCTGGATGAAATTCATACCATTATCGGGGCAGGCGGCGCCGAGGGAGCGATTGATGCTTCCAATATTCTGAAGCCGTCACTGGCAAGAGGGGAGCTGCAGCTTATCGGAGCAACGACCATTGCCGAGTATCACAAATATATTGAAAAGGATGCCGCTTTGGAACGCAGATTCCAACCGGTAAATGTGGAAGAACCGACAAAGGAAGAGGCTCTTGCAATTTTGCGTGGCATTGCATGGAAATATGCACAGCATCATCGTGTGCAGATTACGGATGAAGCGCTGGTAGCTGCCGTGAATCTGTCAGAGCGTTATATCAATGACCGGAATCTGCCGGATAAAGCGATTGATCTGATTGATGAAGCCTCCGCGGCCGTGCGTCTGCAGCACTCCAAAGCACCGGAGGGCTTGCAGCAGCGAAGGGAAGAGCTTCTTGCACTGGATGCCGTTCTGGAAGAACAGTTGAAGGAAGGAAAACTGGAGGAAGCAGCGGAAACCAACAGGGAACAGGAAAAGCTTCTTAAGAAATATCAGAGAGAAGAAGACCGGTATCAGAAGAAGCAGGCCGAAAGCCGGATTGAAGTGACAGAAAGCGACATTGCAAAGGTGGTTTCCACCTGGACGAAGGTTCCGGTAAGTAAGCTGACAGAGAAGGAAAGCGACCGGTTACTGCGTCTGGAAAAGGAACTTCATAAGAGAGTCATCGGACAGGAAGAAGCGGTATCTGCGGTAGCACGCGCTATCCGGAGAGGAAGAGTCGGGTTGCAGGATCCGAATCGTCCGATTGGATCTTTTCTGTTTTTGGGACCCACCGGTGTCGGAAAGACGGAACTTAGCAAGGCTCTTGCAGAAGCCATGTTTGGCTCGGAAAATGCCCTGATCCGTGTCGATATGTCTGAATATATGGAAGGTCATTCGGTATCAAAAATGATCGGTTCCCCTCCGGGATATGTTGGTTTTGAAGAAGGCGGGCAGTTGAGTGAGAAGATCCGGAAGAATCCGTATTCGGTAGTTCTTTTTGATGAAATCGAAAAGGCACATCCCGATGTGTTCAATGTGCTGCTGCAGGTATTGGATGACGGACACATCACCGATTCCAAGGGGCGTAAGGTCAGCTTTAAGAATACCGTGCTGATTATGACCTCCAATGCCGGGGCGCAGAGAATCATTTCGCCGAAGAACTTAGGATTCCTGACGGAAACGACCAGGGAGCAGGACTATGAGAAGATGAAGTCCGGTGTCATGGAAGAGGTAAGAAAGATCTTCAAACCGGAATTTATCAACCGTATCGATGACATTATTGTTTTTAAGACACTGGAAAAGAAGGAAATGATGGAGATTGTGCAGCTTCTCTGTAATCATCTTTCGAAGCGGTGCGAGAAGGAAATGGAGTTAAAGCTTCATTTCAGCAGTGCCTTAAAGGAGCATATTGTAGACAAATATGCAGACTATAAAATGGGCGCAAGACCGTTAAAGAGAGCCATTCAGAATGTGATTGAAGATCCGCTTGCGGAAAAGATTCTTTCAGGAGAAATTCATGCAGGGGATCCGGTTACGATTGGCTTCCGAAAAGGACAGATTTCCTTTGACGTCAAAAACTAAATAGTTTATACTTAGCATATATGAATCAGTTACAGCAAATGTACAATCAGGAGGAAATACAAATGGCTGTTGTAGAAGAATTACTTCGCGAAGAAAGTGATGGAACCATCAGCTTCGGCAATCATGAGCTGGCAGAAAAGAAGAAGCTTGAGGACTTTGAACACGAAGGTGATTTGTATAAGGTGAAAACCTTTCAGACGATGACGAAGCTTGAAAGAAACGGATTGTTCGTATATGAATCGGTTCCGGGAACGAGTGTTTTTTACTTTAAGGAAACGACGGACAGTGTAGAATTTACCGTATCGGGAAATGAAGATGCCCAGATTACATTAGGCCTGTGCGAGGATACCGAATATGAGGTATTTGAGGACGGAAAGAGCAGAGGCAAGATGAAGACGAATCTCGGCGGCAAGCTGAACATCAGTGTAGAGCTTGAGAATGCAGAGGAAGTTCATATTAAAGTGATTCATTAAGGAAATCGTTATATAAGATGAGAGGCGCTGTTTCACTGCTGGAACAGCGCTTTTTACTTCGAGGAAAGGATTTTTATGGCAAAAGGAAAATCGACGATCTTTTTCTGCCAGAACTGTGGTTATGAATCATCCAAATGGATGGGACAGTGTCCGGGATGCCGGGAATGGAACACCATGGTGGAGGAAACGGTAGTTACCGCAGGAAAAGGAAAAAGTACAAAGACTGCACATGAAAAGGCTGTTCCCGCTTCTTTTTCGGAAATTTCTCTGGAAAAGGAAGAACGGATGCAGACCCATATTGAAGAACTGAACCGGGTTCTGGGGGGAGGACTTGTGCCGGGGTCTCTGACCCTTGTCGGAGGAGATCCGGGAATTGGCAAGTCTACCCTGCTGTTACAGGTCTGCCGTGAAATGTCTGCGGATGGGCATAAGGTGCTGTATATTTCGGGAGAAGAGTCATTAAAGCAGATTAAGATCCGTGCAAACCGGATCGGAGAATTCAGCGATAATATGCGCCTTTTGTGCGAAACGAATCTGGAGGTTATCGAAGAAACCCTGGAACGGGAGAAGCCGGAAGTTGTGGTTGTGGACTCGATTCAGACAATGTATCAGGAAAGCGTATCGGCAGCCCCCGGAAGCGTTTCACAGGTAAGGGAGGCAACGGGAGTATTCCTGCGCCTTGCCAAAGGACTCAACATTTCCATTCTGATTGTCGGACATGTGACCAAGGAAGGAACGGTGGCAGGTCCGAGAGTGCTGGAGCATATGGTGGATACGGTGCTTTATTTTGAAGGAGACCGGCATGCCTCTTACCGGATTCTCCGCGGGGTCAAGAATCGTTTTGGCTCCACGAATGAAATCGGGGTATTTGAAATGGAAGCGGACGGACTGCATGAGGTAAAGAATCCTTCGGAATTTATGCTGAACGGTAAGCCCGAGGAGGCAAGCGGCTCCATTGTGGTCTGCTCGATGGAGGGAACGCGCCCGATCTTAATTGAAATCCAGGCACTGGTATGTCACAGCAATTTCGGAATTCCAAGGCGGCAGGCGATCGGAACCGATTTTAACCGTGTAAATCTGCTGATGGCAGTATTGGAAAAGCGTCTGGGATTACAGATGGGAAACTGTGATGCCTATGTCAATATTGCAGGCGGAATCCGCATTTCGGAGCCTGCGATTGACTTGGGGATCGCACTTGCCATTATCTCCAGCTTTAAGAATAAGGTGATCGATGAAAAGACGATTGCTATGGGAGAGATCGGCTTAAGCGGCGAAGTACGTGCCGTAAGCATGATTCCCGTGCGCGTGCAGGAAGCAAAGAAGCTGGGCTTTACGACCTGTATCATTCCGGCCGTGTGCATGGACACCGTGAAGAATATCAAGGATATTACCATTCTGGGCGTAAAGAGTGTCGCAGATGCCATGCAGCTTATCTGAGAACAGGGATAGGCAAAATTTTACAAATGTGTTACAATGTAACAATGTGAATGATGTTACGAAGGAGTAACTTATGGATAAGAAGAAATGGATCCGGCATCTGCCGCTTTATATTCTGGAACTGGTTGTACTTTTGGCGGCTATCGGGGCATTGTATTTTATTACACATGCAACGAGGGCCCAGAAGCAGCAGATCAAAGAAGAAGATATTGTTGTGAATGAAGAGATCAAGCAGCAGTTTCAGAATGATACAAAGGATGATCATGAGCAGGATCCGCAGAAGCCCGATTTATCCGGAATATATCAGATTGCTTTGTTTGGCGTGGATGCAAGGGACGGAAGCCTTGGAAAGGGCAACCGCAGCGATACGATCATGATCTGTTCCATTGATGCAGATACCCATGAGGTGAAGCTGATTTCCATTTATCGTGACACATATCTGAATCTGGGAAATGACAGCTATAATAAATGCAATGCGGCCTATGCCAAGGGTGGTCCGACACAGGCCATCAGCATGATTAATATGAATACGGATCTGTATATTACCGACTATGTAACGGTTGGTTTTGAGGGACTGATTAAAGCCGTCGACGCTTTGGGTGGTGTCGAACTGGAAGTTACCGAGAAGGAAATCCCGCACCTCAATAATTATCAGATCAGTATGGTTGGAACGAGCGAGGACGGGGTGAACTTTACCGCGGAAGAGGGAAGCTATATACCGGTTACCGAACCGGGACTCCAGACCTTAAACGGTCTGCAGGCAACGGCTTACTGCCGCATCCGTTACATCGGGGATGATTTCCAGAGAGCGCAGAGACAGCGTGACCTGATCACCGCCATGATGGAAAAGAGTAAGACAGCATCCTTTAATGAACTTCGTCTTGCAGCAGAAGCGGTACTTCCTTATATCAGCACATCACTTGACATTAACGATATTCTTACCATGCTCAGTGTGGTAGGGGATTATAAGGTGACCGTCAGCGATGGCTTTCCGTTTGCAGGAATGCGTAACGGTGGAACAAAAGGCGGTGTCGGTGCGTTCGTGGTGCCGGTTGATTTGGAGAAAAATGTTGTGAAGCTTCATGAGCTGCTTTATGATCAGAAGAATTATGAGCCTTCTGAAGAGGTGAAGACATACAGTAAAATCATTAAAGAAGATACCGATGCATATTTGAAATATTAACCTTGACAACAAAACCTTATATAAGTTATAATAGCATTCGGTGGTTCAAACACCGGGTAAATAGGGGCATAGTTCAAAGGTAGAACAGCGGTCTCCAAAACCGTCGATGTGGGTTCGATTCCTACTGCCCCTGCTAAAAAATCCTTTCTTGCTATATATTCAGCATGAAAGGATTTTTCTTTATTTCATGGGCATTTCCAAGAGCTTTCCAGTTAATCAGAAAAAGTTGTTTCCTTTTTCCATTTTCCTGTTTTAAGAACTGCGCTCCTCAGATTTAAACAAAAGGCAGACAACCGAAGCTGTCTGCCTGCTAACCGAATGAAATAGGTATCGTTCACTTATTTGATAGAAGTAGCAGCCTCTCCAGTCGATTCACGCACTACAAATTGGGGGCGTAACAGGGTCATGCTGCAGGCGACATGCATGAGCAGGCAGCGAAGCGTATAATAACTGCACTTACCAAGATCGAGACGGCTCTGGCGGATCGTAGTAAGTGGTGGTGTGGTTTGGGAAGAGTCGGGCAGATCATCAAAACCGATGACGCTGATATCTTCGGGGATGCGGTATCCAGCCTTATGGCACTCACGAATGACTTCGTAGGCAATCGGATCGTTACCGCAAAGCACAGCAGTAGCACCCAGTTCAAGCAGTGCAGGAAGATCCTTCGCAACATCGCCTCCATAAAAGGAGGTATGCACGATAAGGCGGTCATCAATCGGAAGGTCATGTGCTTTCATACTTAAATAAAAGGCACGTTCCCGGTGCTCAGCAATCATGGAATATAAAGAACCGTTCAAAAAGGCAATCCTCGTATGATGAAGCCCTTTCAGATGTTCGATCGCTGCGTCAATTCCTTCAAAGCTGTCTGCTCCCACATAAGCAACATTTGGATTTTTCGAAATATAATTATCAAAGAGAACAGCAGGAATATTGGTAACAGTAAGCTGCTGCATCCACTCATCCTGCAAACCGAGACCGATCAGAAATGCTCCGGAGTAACCATTTTTCAACATATAGGTGTCATATTTCTCTGCAAGCTGGAATTCGGGAGTGATGGGAACAATTTGAACCTCCCAGTTTTCACGACTAGCAGCCTGTTTAAATCCGAGAATAATATCATAAGCAAAAGAATTGGGCTGTTCATACTGGGCATGTTCGACAAAAATACATATTTTTTTGTTGGATTCTTTACGCATACGCTTGGTGGTATAGTTCATCTCGACAGCAGTATCAAGAACAAGCTGACGCAGTTCCTCGCTGATATCGGCGGCACCGTTTAATCCTTTGGAAACGGTACTGACAGATACTCCAAGCTTTTCGGCAATATCACGGATGGTAGCCATAAAAGGCTCCTTTCATTGATTGAAATTTTATATCATTATTATGTTATTAATTGTAGCATTTGAAGGTAGGAAAGTAAATATGGCTTATTGCTTAAGCAAACAAAGACTCCCAAGATTTCTCTTGGGAGTCTTCGTTTGTGTAAAAGGGGAATTTTTCCGGAATTGCTAATTAGCCTTACCGACCTCTCGATCGGTACATTTGTAATTATATTGATATTTTCGTAAAATTTCTATAATTATATTGACTGTAAATGACAATATATTCGCTTATTCGCAAAGAAAGACAATTCTTTTCGACAATCCTTTACCAACTATGTAAAATTATATTTGTTTTCCGCCTGATTTATGATAAGATGTAACTATTCAGAGCCATGCAAAGTTTGTTAAATGTCCGTCGAATGCTTGCATTCGGATGGACATTTGACAAACTTTATATGGCGAAGTAACTACATGAGCAAAAGTTGCTGCGAAGCAGAAACTTTGCGAATGTGGTTCTGAATAGTTACATCGTAGCCGACAGAAACAACTGAGCAAAAGTTACATTTTATTATTAAGGGAGATTTTGGGGGAAGGTACAATCTATGGAGAATGAAAACGAATATCTTGAGGAGCTGATGAAGAAATACCGTGATATCAGTCAGAGCCTCTTACGATACATTCCTTATTTTGAACAGAAGAAGGGTCAGAAGAATTACCAGATGTATCGTGGCGAGCAGAATACGAATTCGGTAGCGATCCCGGTATATGAAAGTACACTGCTTTCCTTTGTGAAGGAGGTGCAGCGGACAGGACTTGTAGACCGGAACTATGTATATGTATTGTCAAGAAACGGGATCCGGACGCATGAGGATGAAATGAGAGTCTTAGACCGCGTGGAGTTCAAGGACATCGAGCTGATCTATGCGATTATGGCGAAATACGTTCTCGGTGGCATGACGAAGGGCATGATGTGGTCGGAAGCAGTGGAGAACGGCACATTCTTAAAATGCCTTCAGAAGCTGAAAGAAGTTTTAAATGTCTGGGATGCACCACTGGCATAAATATACGGGGGATATAGGCAATGAGTGATAAATCGGTTCAGAAGAAGAAGCACATCTTGGATACGGCCAGAAAGGTTTTTCAGGAAAAGGGATACAAGCAGGTGACGATGAAGGATATCGTGGATGCCTGTGAGATCAGCCGCGGTGGTTTATATCTTTATTTTTCAAGCACCGCGGAGATCTTTGAAGAGATCCTTAAGCAGGAGGAAGAAGAATCCTTTGGGGAAGGAATCCCAGAAGATGCAACGGCTGCGGATGTACTGGCATTGTTTCTGAAAGAACAGAAGAGAGAGCTTTTAAGCAAAAAGAACTCACTGACCGTTGCCATTTATGAATACTATTTTGAGAATAAAGCAGCCCCAAAACAGAATTATATTAAGAAGCAGTTTGACATTGCATTATTTATTTTAGAAAAGCTGATCTCGGAGGGCGTGGAAAATGGGGAATTCTATTGTGAGGATCCTCATGGGGCGGCCAGTAACATGATGTATGTCTTAGAGGGACTTAAGGCAGCCGCGAAAACACGGGGAATTACCGAAGCGGCTGTTGACCGGGAGATCATGTACATGATGAGTGGACTCATTGCAGAGGAATAGTTACCAAAATTTTTAATATTTAATATATTATGGAGGATGAAAAAATTTCATGGGTAATGTAAAACGTGTCTATGTGGAAAAGAAAGCACCATTTGCTGTCAAGGCAAAGGAATTACAGGAGGAGATTGGAAATTATCTGGGAATTAAGAGTGTGACGGGTGTCCGGATCTTCATTCGCTATGATGTGGAGAATCTTTCGGATGCCGTTTTTGAACAGGCACTTTCCTGTGTGTTCTCAGAACCGCCGGTAGATGATTACTATCTTGAAACCATTGAGGTTCCGGCCGGAAACAGAGTATTCAGTGTGGAATTTCTTCCGGGACAGTTCGACCAGAGAGCGGATTCTGCCGTACAGTGTATCCGTTTCCTCAAGGAGGATGAGGATCCTGTTATTCGTACCGCAGTCACCTATATGATTGCAGGAGATCTTACGGATCAGGAATTTGCCCGTATCCGTTCCTACTGTATTAACCCCGTCGATTCCAGAGAAGTATCCATGGAGAAGCCGGATACTTTGATTACACAGTATGAAGAGCCTGCCGATGTGGCAATTTTTGATGGCTTTACCGGCATGGGAGAAGAGGAGCTGCGTAAGCTCTACGAGAGCCTTTCCCTTGCAATGACATTTAAGGATTTCCAGCACATCCAGCATTATTTTGCCGGGGATGAAAAGAGAGATCCGTCTATGACAGAGATCCGCGTACTGGATACCTACTGGTCGGATCATTGTCGTCATACCACGTTTTCCACAGAATTAAAGAACGTTTCTTTCAAGGACGGATATTACCGTGCTCCGTTAGAAACGACATATGAAAGCTATTTAGATACCAGAGAAGAGATTTTTGCAGGACGTAAGGATAAATTCGTCTGCCTGATGGACTTGGCCCTTATGGCCATGCGCAAGCTGAAAAAGGACGGCAAATTGCAGGATATGGAAGAATCCGATGAGATCAATGCATGTTCTGTGGTAGTGCCGGTTGAGATGGACTATGGCGATGGACCGGTAACCGAAGAGTGGCTGGTATTTTTCAAAAATGAAACCCACAATCATCCGACCGAAATCGAGCCGTTTGGTGGCGCTGCAACCTGTCTTGGCGGTGCAATCCGTGATCCGTTGTCCGGACGTGGCTACGTTTATCAGGCAATGCGTATTACCGGAGCAGCAGACCCGACCGTACCGGTAGCAGATACCTTAAAGGGTAAGCTTTCCCAGAAGAAGCTTGTCCGTGGCGCTGCAAGCGGTTATTCTTCCTATGGTAACCAGATTGGTCTGGCTACCGGATATGTAAAAGAGTTATATCATCCGAATTATGTGGCAAAAAGAATGGAAATCGGTGCCGTTATGGGAGCCGCTCCACGTAAGAATGTGATCCGCGAAAATTCCGATCCGGGCGATATCATCATTCTGTTAGGTGGAAGAACCGGCCGTGATGGCTGTGGCGGTGCAACAGGATCCTCCAAGGTACATACCGAAAGCTCCATAGAAACCTGTGGTGCAGAGGTACAGAAGGGTAATGCACCGACCGAAAGAAAGATTCAGAGATTATTCCGCCGCGGAGAAGTCAGTAGACTGATTAAAAAGTGTAATGACTTTGGTGCCGGTGGTGTTTCCGTGGCAATCGGAGAGCTTGCCGATGGACTTACTGTAGATTTGGATAAGGTTCCGAAGAAATATGCGGGACTGGATGGAACAGAACTAGCCATTTCCGAGTCTCAAGAGCGTATGGCAGTAGTTGTGGATCCGAAGGATGTGGACCAGTTCCTTGCCTATGCCGCAGAGGAAAACCTCGAGGCTGTTCCGGTAGCAGTGGTTACCGAGGATCCGAGACTGGTATTAAAGTGGCGTGGAAAGGAAATCGTAAACTTAAAGAGAGCGTTCCTTGATACCAACGGTGCCCATCAGGAAACCAACGTAGAAGTGGATATTCCTTCCGAAGAAGATAATTACTTTAAGAAGATTGCAATTCCGGCAGTAGAAGAAGCCTTAGAGAAAGAGGATGTAAAGGACGCTTATCTGAAGACTCTGAATGATTTGAATGTCTGCTCCCAGAAGGGACTTGTGGAGATGTTCGACTCTTCGATCGGGGCAGGTTCCGTGCTGATGCCTTATGGTGGCAAATATCAGTTGACCGAAACCCAGAGCATGGTTGCGAAGCTTCCGGTATTAAAAGGAAAGACCGATACCGTGACCATGATGAGCTATGGATTTGATCCGTACTTATCATCCTGGAGCCCGTATCATGGAGCCGTTTATGCAGTGACGGAATCCCTTGCGAAGATTGTAGCAGGCGGTGGTGATTTCCATAAGGTACGCTTTACCTTCCAGGAATATTTCCGCAGAATGACCTCCGATCCGGAACGCTGGAGCCAGCCTTTTGCAGCACTGCTCGGTGCATACGATGCACAGCTTGGATTCGGACTTCCGTCCATTGGCGGTAAAGACAGTATGTCCGGTACGTTCAATGAAATTGATGTACCGCCGACCCTTGTTTCCTTTGCGGTTGATGTGGCAGAAGGAAAGCATATGATGACACCGGAGCTTAAGGAAGCAGGAGACAAACTGGTTCAGTTCTGGTTTGACCGTGACGAATATGATATTCCGATTTATGATCATGCCATGAGAACCTTTGCATTTATTTCCCAGTTGATCTGGGATGGCAAGGTAAAGGCTGCTTATGTACTGGATGCCAAGGGTCTTGCCGCAGGCGTTTCCAAGATGGCATTTGGTAATCAGTTAGGCGTAGCATTTGCAGATAACCTGAAAGAGAGAGAGCTGTTTGAAAACAGCCTCGGTGATCTGGTGATTGAAATGAATGCCGAAGATGCAGAAAAGCTAAAGGAGCTTTGCGACAGCAGGGAAGAGACCGAGGATTTGAATTTCCGCATCGTGGCAACCGTGACAAAAGAACCTGCATTTATCTATGGCGATATGAAGATTACGATGGAAGAAGCACTGGATGCATGGGAATCGAAGCTCGAAAAGGTATTCCCGACCAAGGCACACAAGGGCAAGGAAGAAGTAGAATCCCCGATTTACTGTGCCGATTCTGTTTATGTATGTAAGAATAAGGTAGCACGTCCTACCGTATTTATTCCGGTATTCCCCGGAACGAACTGTGAATATGACAGCGCGAAGGCATTCAAGCGTGCCGGCGCAGACGTTATTACCAGAGTGTTTAAAAACCAGTCCGCACAGGACATCCGTGATTCGGTAGAAGCTTATGAAAAGGACATTGCAAAAGCACAGATCATTATGTTCCCCGGCGGTTTCTCCGCAGGTGATGAACCGGATGGAAGTGCAAAGTTCTTTGCAACCGCATTCCGGAATGAGAAGATGAAGGAAGCCGTCCAGAAGCTTCTGAACGAAAGAGATGGTCTGGCTCTTGGTATTTGTAACGGATTCCAGGCACTCATTAAATTAGGTCTGGTTCCTTATGGCGAGATCTGCGGACAGACAGCAGATTCTCCGACACTGACCTTTAATACCATTAACCGTCATATCTCCAAGATGGCGTATATGAAGGTCATTTCCAACAAGTCTCCCTGGTTACAGGAAGCAGAGCTTGGAGCAACCTATTGTTGTCCGGCCTCCCATGGAGAGGGACGTTTCGTAGCACCGAAGGAATGGATTGACAAGCTGTTTGCAAACGGTCAGGTTGCAACCCAGTACTGTGATCTTGCTGGCAAGGTTTCCATGGATGAAGAGTGGAACATCAATGGTTCTTATGCATCCATTGAAGGTATTACCTCTCCGGACGGCAGATGCTTTGGCAAGATGGTTCATGCAGAGCGTCGTGATAAGGGCGTCGCAGTGAATATTTACGGCGAACAGGATATGAAGATTTTTGAATCCGGGGTTGCTTATTTCAAATAGTTGTAAATGGAAACTAGCATTTTAAATAAATGTGTGAGAATAAGTGGTTATGGTTACTACATATGATTGAATATATTGCCGGATTGTAGTATAATGTGATAATAAATGGATAAGAGAGGTTAATAACATGAGTGATTATGTATTAAGCTGTTGTTCCACGGCAGATTTGTCAAGAGATCATATGGAACAGAGAGACATTCATTACATCTGCTTTCACTATGAATTAGGTGGAAAGCAGTATGCGGACGACTTGGGACAGTCCATGAATTTTGAGGACTTTTATAAAGCCATGGAAAATGGGGCAGATACCAGGACTTCTCAGGTAAATGCAGAAGAATACGAGCAGTATTTCGAAAGTATTTTAAAGGAGGGGAAGGATATCCTGCATCTTACCTTATCCTCCGGAATTTCCGGAAGTGTGAACTCTGCAATGGTTGCCAGGCAGAATCTGGAAGAGAAATATCCGGATCGTAAGATCTACATTGTGGATTCGTTAGGAGCTTCCTCCGGCTATGGTCTGATTATGGACACCCTTGCTGATATGAGAGATGCGGGGAAGAATATTGACGAGCTTCATGAGTGGGTAGAAGCCAATAAGTTAAGAATGCATCACTGGTTCTTCTCTACCGATTTAACCTTCTATATTAAGGGCGGCCGTGTTACCAAGACAGCCGGATTCATTGGCGGATTGTTGAACATCTGTCCGTTACTTAACATGGATAACTTGGGAAGACTGATTCCGAGATTCAAGATCCGTACGAAGAAAAAGGTTATTCAGACGATCGTTGATAAGATGATCGAGAATGCAGAGGGCGGCACTGCTTATGATGGCAAGTGCTATATTTCCCAGTCTGCATGCTATGAGGATGCAAGAGCTGTTGCAGACCTCGTAGAAAAGAACTTCCCGAACTTAAAAGAGCCGGTACAGATCAACTGGATCGGAACGACAATCGGAAGCCATACAGGTCCGGGTACGGTAGCATTATTCTTCTGGGGCAAGGAACGTGTGGATTAAGACCGGAATTGTGCACAGAGCAGGAGCACATAAATAAGTAGCCTTGAAAAGTAATACGAAAATAAAGAGAAGCAGAAATTGGAAAGAGGATTTCCGGTTTCTGCTTCTTTTATATAATGAAATGGATGAATACTTTATTCAGGATGTTCTTCAGATGCAGAAGCGTTTGGAAGATCGTTTTTTTGACTATGATGCAGGTCTGCAATGGTATCCTTCCGGGTTACCTTACCATACAGCCAGATGTAAACCCACAGAAGAATGGGCAGTACAATCGTGGCGACAATACAGGATGCAAACAACTGGTCAGAGCCTTCAAAATCGAGCAGTGACACGACTAAAGTGGCGACATAAAGCAGTACAAGTAAGATCACACAGATCAGTGCGGCAATTCGTTTTCCTTTTTGTTTCATGATGGACTCCTTTGTGGTTTTATGATAGACTTAACGCATAGCTTGGAATGCATTTGCGATTCTATAAAATGGAACTCTGAATAGTTACATTATATCATGGATATGCAAATAAGAGAATAAAAACAGCGTAGGAGATGCAGATGAAGACAAAATTATTAAATGGTACATGGAATTTAAAGATTCTGGGAAAAGATGCAGCGCTCACAGGAGAAGCGGGGCTGCCGGCAGAGGTTCCGGGATCGGTTTATGCGACTCTTCTTACCGAAGGGAAAATCGAGGATCCGTATTATCGTGACAATGAATTAAAGACGCTTCCCATTATGGACAATGATTTCTGTTATACCACAGAGTTTGAGGTGGAACCGGAGTGGTTTTCCATGGATGGACTGTTCTTAAAGTTTGATGGAATTGATACCCTTGCGGATATTTATGTAAACCAGCAATTACTTGGAAGTGCTTACAATATGCACCGCAGTTGGGAATATGATCTTCTGGATGGAGATCTTTTAAAGGAAGGAACGAATGAATTACAGGTCATTCTTCACTCCCCGACGCAATATATTAAAGAAGAGAATGCAAAGGTGTATACCGGCGGCGCCCATGAGGCGATGGAAGGATTTCCGCATCTGCGTAAGGCACACTGCATGTTCGGCTGGGACTGGGGGCCGCGTGTTCCGGACGCAGGAATTTACCGGAAGGTATCGTTGGTCGGCGTGGAAAAGAGCCGTATTGAATCAGTTTACATAACACAGATCCATGAAGAGGCTTCTGTAACACTTGATTTTGACATTGCCGTAGAGACCTTTACCGATCAGCCGGAGGGAACCCTTTCTATTCAGGTAACTTCTCCCGATGGAAAAACGTATGAATACAAGGAGCGCGGCGAAGGAGCAGAAGAGCAGTTCCGCATCGCCATTACGGATCCGAAATTCTGGTGGCCGCATGGCTATGGCGATCAGCCGCTTTATCAGGTGGAGGTAAACCTTCTTTCCGAGGATGGAAAGGTACTGGATTCCTGGAAGAGGAGAATCGGTCTGCGTACCATTACGGTAAATACGGATAAAGATGAATGGGGCAACTGCTTTGCCCATGAAGTAAACGGAGTGAAGATCTTTGCCATGGGTGCGGATTATATTCCGGAAGACAATCTGTTATCCAGAGTAACAAAGGAGAGAACCGAGAAGCTGTTAAAGGCTGCGGTATGGGCGAACCACAACTGTATCCGTGTCTGGGGCGGCGGTTATTATCCGGAGGACTTCTTCTTTGACCTGTGTGATGAACTGGGACTGATCGTATGGCAGGATTTCATGTATGCCTGCGCATCGTATGAACTGGATGACGAATTTGAGCGTAATATCATTGCAGAGACGATTGAGAATGTCCGCAGAATCCGTCATCATGCCTGCCTTGCCCTGTGGTGCGGCAATAACGAGATGGAAACCCAGGTACTGGATGGCACCTGGCTTACCACAGCGAAGCAGAAAGCAGACTATACCAAGATTTATGAATACATTATCCCAAAGATCTGTAAGGCAGAGGATCCGGCAACCTTCTACTGGCCGTCTTCCCCATCTTCAGGAGGAAGCTATGATAATCCGTGGGATGAGGCAAGAGGCGATGCTCATTACTGGGATGTATGGCATGGCGAGAAGCCGTTTACCGATTACCGGAAGTATCGTTTCCGTTATCTTTCCGAGTTTGGTTTCCAGTCCTTCCCTGGCCTTAAGACGGTAGAGAGCTTTACCCTTCCGGAAGAGCGGAATATTTTCTCCAGAGTCATGGAGATGCATCAGAGAAATACGGCTGCCAACGGTAAGATCTTAAAATACCTTTCCGCAACGTACCTTTACCCGAAGGATTTTGCGCATCTGTTATATGCATCCCAGCTTTTACAGGCAGATGCGATCCGTTATGGCGTGGAGCATTTCCGGAGATACCGCGGAAGATGCATGGGTGCTGTGGTATGGCAGTTAAATGATATCTGGCCGGTAGCATCCTGGGCAAGCATTGATTACTATGGCAGATGGAAAGCCCTGCACTATGCAGAGCGTAAGATGTTCGCGCCGGTACTGATTTCCTGTGAGGAGATCGGGGAACTGAGCGAGCGTCCGTATTGTATTGCAGAGCCGAAGCCGATTGAGAAGAGTGGTACGCTTCATGTAGCAAATGAAACCTTCGAAGTGGTTACCGGTATCGTGAAGTGGACGTTACGGGATTCGGAAAGTAAGATACTGGAAAGCGGAGAAGAGACTGTGACGGTACCGGCCTTGGATGGTGTATGGCTTGAAAAGCAGGATTTCAGCTCTTATGATGAAAGAGAAATTCATATGACCTACAGCTTTACCGTGGATGGAAAGGTGGTATCCGAAAACACCTGTCTGTTTACTGCACCGAAGCATTATTATTTTAAGAACCCGCATCTTAGCCTAAAGCAGGAGGGCAGCAGGATCACTGTAACAGCCGATGCTTATGCGAAGAATGTAGAACTGTATGATGAGAGCGGGGATGTCCGTTTCTCTGATAATTATTTTGATATGGATGCCGGTGAATATACGGTAGAGATCATCGAAGGCACCCCGGTGAACCTGAAATGCAGAAGTGTATTTGATATTGCATAAAGGGAAAACGGCACAAATCCTTTTCTTTGGTAATAAGATAAGAGTAAAACAAAAGGGAGATTGGTATGTCTGAGATGATTGTATTGCTGGTTCCACTGCTTGGCACGACACTCGGCGCAGCGATGGTATTCCTGATGCGCAAAGAGATGAATGCCCGGCTGGAAAAAGCGTTGCTTGGATTTGCGGCAGGAGTGATGATTGCCGCATCTGTATGGTCACTCTTAATTCCGTCCATTGATATGGCAGCGGAACAGGGAGTGATCCCGTGGGTTCCTGCACTGGTTGGATTCCTGCTTGGAATCATATTTTTACTGCTGATTGATACACTGACTCCTCACCTGCATCTTGCAAGTGACAAGCCGGAAGGGGTGAAAAGCGGATTCTCGAAAACAACCATGATGCTGCTTGCCGTCACGATTCATAATATTCCGGAGGGAATGGCGGGAGGGGTGGCCTTTGCAGGAGCCGTGATGGGTAATACCGGAATCACGATGGCAGGGGCGCTTGCACTCGCGGTTGGTATTGCTATTCAGAATTTCCCGGAGGGAGCCATTATTTCCATGCCTTTAAGAGGAGAAGGCATGAGCAGGACGAAGGCCTTCGTCTGTGGTGTGTTATCCGGGATTGTAGAACCCATTGGTGCACTCCTTACCATTTGGTTAACCTCAAGTATCCGTCTGGCGCTTCCGTATTTTTTGTCTTTTGCGGCAGGAGCCATGATTTATGTTGTGGTCGAGGAGCTGATTCCGGAATCGCAGAATGGGGAACACACCAATATTGGGACCATTGGTGTAGCGATTGGATTTGCGCTGATGATGGTACTGGATGTGGCATTAGGCTGAATGGTTAAAGAAATTGTAATTCGAAGGCAGGCTCTCCTTGACATTATTGAGAAAAAAGTTATAATAACGGTTAGATATAGCTAACAAAGTAAGGCGCATACCTTGTGTGTGCCTTACTTAAAAATCCAGTGTTAGCAACAACTAACATCAGATAATCAGTGCTAACTAAAACCGATAAACTAAAAGAGGAACTTATCCATAGAAACAGAGATAAGCCGGAACTCAATAGAGGAAAGGTGACAAATGAATATAGTATATGAACATGAAACAGGGAACAGATCCTATAACAGGAAGGGAACAGATCATACGGAAGAAAGGTTTCAGAATAATAACATGCAGAAGGAAATGATTGTCCGGCAGATGCGGGAGCGGGGATGCCGGATCACAAAGGCAAGACTGACTTTGCTGGATGTGATTTTAGGTCAGGATTGCAGCAGCTGCAAGGAGATCTATTATATCGCGTCCCAGATGATTCCGGGGATCGGGATTGCAACGGTCTATCGGATGATGAATCTGTTAGAGGAGATCGGAGCCATTAACCGCAGTAATTCCTATAAGATTTCCTATTGTGAGCATTGCAGCGGGAATGGCATGGATATGGATTATCATGATATTATTGAATGCATTGCAAGCGCATTGGACGCCAAGGACAGCTATACCGCCGGTCACTCCCAGAGGGTGGGCGATATGGCACATGATATTTGTCAATTGATCGGATTGTCAAAGGAGGATACCGAGAGGATCCATATTGCGGCGCATCTTCACGACATTGGAAAGATCGGGATACCGGACAGTGTTTTAAAAAAGCCGGAAAAGCTCAATGACGAGGAATGGGAGCAGATGAAACAGCACCCACAGATCGGGGCAAATATTTTAAGCAAATCCCATCGGTTAGTGGAGCTTAAGGAAATTGTGCTGCATCATCATGAGCGGTACGATGGCAAGGGCTATCCATCCGGGCTTAAGGCAGAAGAGATTCCGGCCGGAGCACGGATTATAGCGATCTGTGATTCCATCGATGCCATGACCAGTACAAGACATTACCGTAATGCCATGACGCTTTCCCAGTGCTATGTGGAAATCGAGCGGAATCTGGGGAAGATGTATGATCCCATTATTGGAATGTATGTATTGAAGCATTGGGAGGAAATTACGAGGCATATTGCAGAACAATAAGGAGGACATTCGCCAGGCTTGGAATTGAGGATGGTATTTATAGAGAGCACCTGTCATATCAACCGATGTGACAGGCGTTTTTGCTGCCGGATAAGATATATGAGAAAAGGAACCGAGGCCCATGGAAGATATTCCCTGCGGTTGACTTCCAATAGAAAATACGGTATTTTTTGAAGTGTGCTTATGGAAAGTGGGCAGAACTTTCGTGAGAGATCTATGGTGTGGTCATGAATCATAGAATCTGAAGACATTTCAGTATATTATGGGAGATTTTATCATGCAGCTGCATACGTTACATACAAGTGAAAAGGGTCCGGTGATTCTCTGGGGGATGTATGAGTTCCGGGAGAGGGAGCTTCTGAATACCTATGAGACGATCAAGCGTCTGACCGGGGATTGCGATTACACCTTGATTGCCTTTGAAGTGACGGACTGGAACTGTGAGTTTTCCCCATGGAAAAGTGAGGAAGTGGATGCATCCTTTGGAGGAGAAGCACCCCATACTCTTGAAGTTCTTCAAAATGAGTATCTGTCGCAGATCAAAGAGCAATATGGGAAGGAACGCAGCATCTATCTGATGGGCTATTCACTGGCTGGTCTGTTCGCACTGTGGGCAATGTGTGAAACGGATGCGTTTGCCGGTGCAGGGAGTTGTTCCGGATCGCTGTGGTATCCGCAGTTTGTGCCCTATCTGGCAGAGCATCTGAATGAAATTTCCGGTAAGAAGATTTACATCAGTCTTGGCGGAAAAGAAGCGAACACGAAAGACCAACTTATGTCAACTATCGCAGACCGTACCAGAGAAACGGTAGAATTGTTAAAGCAATGCTGTGACGTGAAATATGAGCTGAATCCCGGAGGACATTTTGCAGATCCGGGGAAGCGGCTGGCAAAGGCTGTACGGTTTATAACAGGAGAGACAAGATGAGCAAGACAGGTGCAAAGATACTGTTAACAACGGTTTTTATAGCAAGAGGAACGTCCTTTCTTTTTTCTAAAATATTGATGGAATCCATGTCACCGATGAGCATTTTGGCGATCCGGTTTATTCTGGCATTTCTGGTTCTGGCGGTGATTTTCTTTAAAAAGCTGAAGGAATGCAGTACGGAGAGCTTAAAGGGCGGGCTGATCTTAGGCGTTCTGTATACGGTCTGTATGATTTTTGAAATGTATGGACTGAGACAGATTGACTCCGGGGTCAGTGCCTTGATTGAGAATATGGCGATTGTTATGGTGCCGATTTATGCAGCGGTGCTGACGAAAGCTTTGCCACAAAAGAAGACCATGCTTTGTGCGGTACTGGCAGTGATCGGTGTGGGCTTTCTGTCTCTTACACAAAGCAGTAATCCGGGAGGCGGAATTGGCATTGCGTTAATGATCTGTGCGGCGCTTACCTATGCAGCATGCATTATGGCAACGGAACGTGTGACACAGAATGCAGATCCGGTTACAGTCGGTATGCTGCAGCTCGGTGTGATGGGTGTACTGTGCCTGATCGCATCGCTGTTTACCGGAAGCTTTGGTGTGCCACAGACAGGAAAGCAGTGGCTGATGCTGCTGTTTCTTGTATTGCTGTGCAGCTGCTTTGGATTTACGTTTCAACCGGTCGGACAGAAATATCTTCCGGCAGAAACCGCAGCAGTATTTACGGTGGTGAATCCTCTGACTGCCAGTGTGATGGGCGTAGTCCTTGCAGGTGAGGGCATGACGGTGTTAAAATTGATTGGGTATGTTCTGATTCTGACAGCGCTTGTGATTTATAATGTAGCAGGGACGGCAAAAAACAGTAACATATGCAGTTCCTATGACAAGGAAGAGCCCTGATTTCATCATCTTGGCCATAATGAAAAGAGGACTCTTCTTTATTTTTTACTCGTTACTCATATAATTTCACAGACTTTAAAAACACTTCATCTCTGGCAGCCGTGATACGGAAGCTTTCCACACGCTGTCCCTTCGCAATATCCTCCTGTACAACAATATATTTGATGCTCTAAACCGGATGCTCCAGAATCAGGCGGTAATAAGGCTGTGTAGCAGGAGAGGATTCGTCCTTTTCCAAATGGAATGGGATTTCCTTTCCAATGGGAAGAAATGTTCCGATTCCGAATAATCATCATTATCGTACAATAAATTTGTATACGCAACAACTGTCTTTGTGATAAAATTTAATCACTAAGATTTAAAAGGAAAAGACGTGTATTGTAACCGTGAGGCGAGAAGCTGCCGGACAGTTACACACAAAGGAGAAATGAAGATGACACTGAAGGAACTACAGATTGGAAAAAGCGCGGTAATTACAAAGGTTGGCGGTGAAGGGGCTTTACGTCAGCACTTTCTTGATATGGGAATGATTCCGGGGGCAGAGGTGACGGTAGTAAAGCTTGCTCCGATGGGGGATCCGATGGAGGTACAGATTCATGGCTATGAACTGACGCTCCGGCTTGCGGAAGCAGAAGAAATTGAGATTGAACAGATCCAGAAAAGAACCAGAGATCATCGGGGAATTGAACAGAGTAAGAATACCGATCATCCTGGACTCGGTGAGAGTGGAAAATATCATTCCAGGGATCATGAGAATCCGGTTCCGGAAGGGACGATACTGACCTATGCACTCGTCGGTAACCAGAATTGCGGAAAGACGACTTTGTTTAATCAGCTGACAGGAGCAAGACAGCATGTCGGCAATTTCCCTGGGGTTACCGTTGACCGGAAAGATGGTGTGATCCGGGGATATGAGAATACGGAAGTGACGGATCTTCCGGGAATCTATTCGATGTCTCCTTATAGCAGTGAGGAGATTGTTTCGAGGAATTTTGTGTTGAATGAAAAGCCACGCGCAATCATCAATATTGTGGATGCAACCAACATTGAACGTAATCTGTATCTTACGATGCAGCTTTTGGAGATGGATATTCCGATGGTTATCGCACTGAACATGATGGATGAAGTGGTTGGCAATCAGGGATCTGTTGATGTGAATACCATGGAAGCGATGCTCGGGGTACCGGTGATTCCGATTTCTGCGGCGAAGAATGAGGGTGTGGACGAGTTGATCCGCCATGCCATTCATATCGCAAAGTATCAGGAATGTCCGGTGAAACAGGATTTCTGTGACAAAGAAGATCATAACGGGGCCGTGCATCGTTGCATTCATGCCGTGGTTCATCTGATTGAAGATCATGCAGAGGCAGCAGGGATTCCGGTCCGTTTTGCGGCAACGAAGGTTATTGAAGGCGACCACCTGATCCTCAATCAGCTTAAGCTGGATGAAAATGAAACGGAAATGCTGGAGCATATTGTAAGTCAGATGGAAAAGGAGCGTGGACTTGACCGTAGCGCTGCAATTGCAGATATGCGGTTTGATTTTATTGAAAAGCTGTGTGAACAGACGGTTGTAAAGCCCAAGGAGAGCAAGGAGCGTGTCCGCAGTGAGAAGATTGACCGGGTTCTCACAGGTAAATATACCGCCCTTCCCTGTTTTATCGGTATTATGGTACTCGTATTTTACCTGACCTTTAATGTCATCGGAGCATGGCTTCAGGGGCTTCTGGAGCTGGGCATTGATCAGCTCTCTGTGATCGTGGATGCAGCGCTTACCTCCATGAACGTCAATGCGGCAATTCACAGCCTTATAATTGATGGAATTTTTACCGGTGTAGGAAGTGTTTTAAGCTTTCTTCCGATTATTGTTACATTGTTTTTCTTCCTGTCGCTGATGGAAGACAGCGGCTATATTGCGCGAGTGGCATTTGTCATGGATAAGCTGCTGCGTAAGATCGGATTGTCGGGAAGAAGTATTGTGCCCATGCTGATTGGATTTGGCTGTACAGTGCCTGCGGTTATGGCAACGAGAACCCTGACCAGTGAACGTGACCGGAAGATGACGATTCTTCTGACTCCTTTTATGAGTTGTACGGCGAAGCTCCCGATTTATGCGTTTTTCGTAAGTGTCTTTTTCCCGAAGCATGGAGGACTTGTGATGTCCGGGCTGTATGTACTTGGAATTTTAATCGGAATTCTGATTGCTTTCTTATACAAGGGAACCCTGTTTAAAGGAAAGCCGGTTCCGTTTGTCATGGAACTGCCCAATTACCGTATGCCGGGCGTTAAGAATGTTGCACAGCTTCTCTGGGAAAAGGCAAAGGACTTTTTGCAGAAGGCATTCTCGGTAATTCTGATTGCAACGATTGTGGTATGGTTTCTGCAGAGCTTTGATCTGCATTTTAATATGGTTACCGATTCCGCAGACAGTATGCTCGCGAGGCTGGCCGGTCTGCTGACCCCGCTGTTTGCTCCTTTAGGACTTGGGGACTGGAGAATCTGCACATCCCTGCTGAGTGGATTTATGGCAAAGGAGAGTGTGGTTTCCACACTGGAGGTATTGTTTGGAGGAGATATAGGAACGGTTCTCACCACCTCCTCGGCAGCAGCACTTCTGGTTTTCAGTCTGCTTTATACTCCCTGTGTGGCAGCCATTGCATCCATTAAGAGGGAGCTTGGTAGTAAATGGGCGGTAATTGTGGTAATATGGCAGTGTGTGATTGCTTGGATTGCGGCATTTATCACACATCTCCTGATTCATTAGATTAGAAAGGCATCTGTAGCAGGAGCTGCGTCAATTGTCATAAAAGAAATCGGAATAGATTTTGAACAGCGAAGGAGAAAGAGTATGGTTTGTGACAAGGATCAGAACCGGGTTTCATTTTGTGAGGACTGGGAGTTTTATAAGGCTCCGTTTGGCAGTGATTATGAGGAGAGCTTTGCCTTTTACCGGGTGGATGTTCCCCATGACTGGCTGATTGAAAATACGAATGATTTATACGAGACATCGACCGGATGGTACCGGAAGAAGTTTGTTTATGAGAAAAAGGAAGGCGTACGCACCTATCTTCGTTTTGACGGCGTGTACATGGACAGTAAGGTGTATGTCAACGACGCTCTTGCAGGAGAATGGAAGTATGGATACTCTGCATTCCAATTTGATATTACCGATCTGATTCGGGACGGAGAGAATACTGTGAGGGTTCGTGTGGATCATCATGCGCCGAATTCCAGATGGTATTCGGGCGCCGGTATTTTCCGTAAGGTATGGCTGTGTGTGAGTCCGGATCTGCGGTTTGGAAACGATGGCATTTATGTATCGACTTCTAAGGAGAACGGAAGCTGGAACGTGACCGTTACCTCAGAACTGTTACAGAAGGAGGAAAATTCCTTTGCAGGAGTCCGGGTGCGTCAGACCATTTCAGACAGGGAAGGAAAGGTGGCGGCGGTCTGTGAGTCCGATGCCTGTGCAGCAGATGCTTCCTGTGTTCCCAAGGGAGCAAGAGTGGAAGGATGCCGGTATTCCCTGACCACACAGAATTTAACCGTTAAAAATCCCAACCTTTGGGATATTGACGATCCGTATTTATACACTTTACAGTCGGAAATTCTGGTACAGGGAGAAGTGACACAGACCATCCGGCAGCATTTTGGATTTCGGACGATCGCGTATACCGTGGATCATGGATTTTTCTTAAATGGACGGCATGTAAAGCTGCATGGAACCTGTGAGCATCATGACAGTGGATGTCTGGGAGCTGCATTCAGTGTTCCTGCATTGCGCCGGAAGTTCCGCAAATTACGTGAGATGGGTGTGAATGCCATCAGAACGTCCCACAACATGCCTGCGCAGGAAATGATGGAGCTTGCCGATGAAACCGGCATGCTGATTCTCTCTGAGGGCTTTGACATGTGGGAACGGTCTAAGACTGATTATGACTATGCACGTTTCTTTGATGAATGGGTAGAAAGGGATGTAGCCTCCTGGATCCGGCGGGATAGGAATCATCCGTCCATCATTGGCTGGAGTATCGGAAATGAGATATACGATACCCATGCAGATGAACGTGGACAGGAAGTAACGGCCCTTTTAAAACGGCTGGTGGAGCTGCATGATCCGAGAGGAAACGGTCCGGTGACCTTTGGCTCGAACTTTATGCAGTGGGAGAATGGACAGAAGTGTGGAGACATCTTAAAGCTCGTTGGATATAACTATGGCGAGCGGCTTTATGAGGAGCATCATAAGAATCATCCCGACTGGATGATCTACGGAAGTGAGACGGCATCGGTAGTCCAGAGCCGTGGTATTTATCATTTCCCGCTTGAAGAAACACTTCTTACGGATGATGATGAGCAGTGTTCCTCCCTCGGAAACAGTTGTACCGGATGGGGAGCGAAGAACACCGAAGAGTGTATTATTAAGGACCGTGATGCCGAATATTGCGCCGGTCAGTTTATCTGGACGGGCTTTGACTATATTGGAGAGCCGACTCCGTACAGCACGAAGAATTCCTATTTCGGACAGTACGATACCGCAGGCTTTGCCAAAGACAGTGCTTATGTGTTCCGGGCAGAATGGACAGATTACCGTAAGGCTCCGTTTGTACATATTTTCCCGTACTGGGATTTCAACGAGGGACTTCCGGTGGATGTGCGGGTATGCTCCAATGCACCGAAGATTGAGCTGTTTTATAACGGAGATTCCGTGGGAACCTATGACATCGACCATGAGCATGGAAAACAGCTTACCGGAAATTTCCAGATTCCTTATCAGAAGGGTCAGCTGAAGGCGCTTGCTTATGATGAAAACGGAAAGGTGATTGCAGAGGATGTACAGTGTTCCTTCGGGGATGCAGCATCTTTCCGTCTGGATCCCGATAAGCCGGAAGTGTATGCGGACGGAGAAGATCTGATTTATCTTGAAATCTCTGCCGTAGATGAAAAGGGCATTTTCTGTGCGAATGCCAACAATCGTGTCAATGTCCGCGTGGAAGGCGAAGGAAGGCTGTTAGGTCTTGATAATGGAGACAGCACGGACTTCGATCAATATAAGGGAACCTCCCGCAGACTGTTTTCCGGTAAATTGCTGGCAATACTTGCTTCAAGCGGAAAGCCGGGTGAAATCAAAGTGACTCTGACCTCTCCGGGAATACCGGACTGCAGTATCAAATTGCTGTCGGTAGATGCACCGGATGGAAACAATAAGGTACGGGAACAGGAGGTTACTTTTGCACCGACCGAGTGCGGAAGAGCAGATGAAGTTCCGGTTCGTAAGATCGAATTACAGGCAGAGAGCCTTACCTTTACGAAGGAAGCCAGTGAAAGAAAGGTGGCTTACACTGTTTATCCGGAAAATGCGGACTATGCGGATGAGATTGAGTTCCGTGTGACGAATGAAAAGGGAATCGTAACCAATCTTGCGGAATGTACGGTGAATCCGGATCATACCGTTACCGTAAAGGCAAACGGGGACGGCAGCTTCTGGCTCCGTGCGATGTGCAAGAACGGAACGGAACGTTATCATATCCTTTCCGTATTGAAATTTACGGCGCAGGGACTGGGCGTTGCCGTAACCGATCCGTATGATTTCGTAACCGGAGGACTTTATACCAGAGGCAGTGAGAACATCAGCAGCGGTATTAATAAGGGAGTCGGCTTTGCAGCAGGCGGAGCTTCTTCCTATGCGATATACGACCATATTGATTTCGGGGCAGCAGGGTCTGACACCGTTACTGTTCCGATCTGGGCCAATACCCTTGAGCCGGTACAGATCCGGTTCTACGATGGTGTGCCGGGAGAAGACGGAGAGCTTTTAGGCGAATTCTCTTACCATGAGCCGCCGGAATGGATGACCTTTAAGCCGAACACCTTCAAGCTGTCAAAGAAGCTTAAGGGAATCGGAACCTTCTGCATTGAAACGACCGATGGCTTCCAGGTGAGCGGATTTTCCTTTGAAAAGCAGGAGCGGGAATTTGAAAGAAATGATGCTGCCGATGCAGAAAATATTTATGGAGATAAATTCACCGTGGAGGGAAGATGCGTAACCGGAATCGGAAATAACGTCATGCTGGACTTTGGCACGTTTGATTTTGCCACGGAAATGCCGAAGCAGATCCGGATCAGCGGGAAATCTCCGTTAGCGCTTAACAGCATTCATCTGATTCTGACAGGTGCGGATGGCGAGAAGCGGATTCTCTGTGAGTTCCGGACCGAAAATGCGGATTTTTATGAAGAAAGAACGTTTGCATTGCAGGATATTACCGGTAAACAGAAGGTATCCTTTGCATTCCTGCCCGGAAGCAATTTTGACTTTTCTTATTTCCGGTTTGAAAAGTAGGCGAAGGAGAGACAAATGATTACAACAGTTTTATGGGATGTGGATGGAACCCTGTTGGATTTTCTGGCAGCAGAAAAGGCAGCTATCCAAAGCTTATTTGAGGAATATCATCTGGGAGAATGCACGGATGAGAAGATTGCACGGTATTCGAAGATCAACCGGACTTACTGGGAGAGGTTAGAGCGTGGAGAACTTACGAAACCGGAGATTCTGGTTCGCAGATTCCGGGATTTCTTCGCAAGTGAAGGAATTGATCCGGGTCTTGCAGAAGAATTCAATGAGAAATATCAGGTGCGCCTGGGAGATACGATTGTGTATTGCGATGACAGCCTCAATATTGTGAAATCCCTGCAGGGCAGAGTGAAACAATATGTGGTGTCGAATGGAACGGTTGTGGCGCAGACGAAAAAGCTTCGTCTTTCCGGGATCGGAGAATTCATGGATGGCGTTTTTCTGTCGGAGGATTTAAAGGCAGAAAAGCCAGGTCAGGAATTCTTTACCCAGGTATTTCATGCCATCGGTCCGGTAAGCAAAGAGGAAGTGTTGATTGTGGGAGATTCCCTTACCAGTGATATCCGGGGAGGAAACCATGCCGGTATCCGTACCTGCTGGTATCATCCGGAAGGGCGGGATGATACCATGATACAGGAAGCCGGAGTGCAGGTGGATGAGGTGATTACCGACCTGCATGAAGTGTATAGAGTTTTAGAAAAGTTATAAAATTACAGTAACTATTCAGCCAGAATGAGTGCTTCCGCCAGTCTGGCGGCTTTCATCAGATCCGAAACACTGGTATATTCCTTGCAGGAATGGCAGTCGTTCATTCCGCAGGCAACCACAAGGCCTGTGATACCATGATGGAAGAAGTGATTGTTGTCACTGCCACCGTAAGTACTGATCAGATTCGGTTCAAGGTGAAGGGAATCGCAGGCTTTAGTAAACCGGCTGACCACCCTGGAGGAAGGCTCTACCCGGTAAGCCAGACAAAGGGGTTCTGTCTTAAAATCAACAAAGGCACCTGCAAGGAGCGCGGCTTCTTCGCAGGTTTCTTTGATTTCATCGAGCTTTCGCAGTGCACTTTCATTATGGAAGCTACGAACCTCTCCGGTTACGATGCAGGTTTCCGGAACAACGTTGGTCGCAGAGCCTCCCTGTATGGTGCCAACATTCACGGTCGTGTCTCCGATCCGGCCACAGGAGATCGCATCAATGGCATGTGCAGCAGCTTTGATGGCGTGGATTCCGTTTTCAGGAGAAAAGGCAGCATGGGCAGCCCTTCCGTGGAAAACGGCTTCGAAAGAAAGAATCGCAGGCGCCTGATAGGCAGCTCCGCCGATCGGCCCCGTCAGATCAAATACATAGGCTTCCTTTGATTTTAATCTGGAGAAATCAAACTGCTGGATGCCTTCACAATAGGTTTCTTCGGAAACATCAATTACAATTTCTACGGGACGGTGTGCCATGCCGTCTTCTTTTATGGAAGTAATGGCTTCTAAAATAGCACAGATTCCGGCGAGGTCATCGGCACCTAAAACGGTCGTTCCATCTGAAGTGATCGTACCATCGGGATGAAAGACGCAGCTTTTCTTTTTGGCAGGCTCTACCGAATCCATATGAGCGGATAAAAGGATCGGGGGGAGCGCCTTTTCTCCTTCAACATAAGCATAGAGGTTACCACAGTTTCCGTTAATTTTGGATGCCGTATCATCTTCCTCAAAAGGGATGGACAGTGTTGTGAGTGCCTTTTTCAGATAATCGCACATGGCAGCTTCTTCCTTGGAGGAATTGGGAATGGCAACTAATTCTTTAAAACGATGGATGAAACGATCCTGATTAATCATAATGGTCTCCTTATCGGGTAAATATATTTACCTATTCAAATGATAGGTAATATGTCATATTCTTATTTATAAAGGAAAAAGGTTAGAAAGTCAATCCGGTATCTTATAAAAATGAAAAATAAAAGGGGGAGAAGAAATGGGGAAAAATATCTTAGACAGGAACAGTTACTTTGGAAAGTTTAAAGATGTAGTTCTTGCAAAGTTCGGGGAAGAAGGGAATGAGATCTGGAAGCAGGCAGGTGAAATCAGTGCAAGGCTTCTTTCAGAAAATAAGAATGCCGTAAAGGATGCAAAAACGGTAGCCTATCCAATGGCAGGAATTTATCTGGCCTTGCAAAAGAAAGTCTCGAAGGAAGAAGCACGAAAACTGATGATGGATTATGCACCTTCCGCAGGAGAAGCGGCAAAGCAAAGAATGGCAAAGCTGACCGGTTTCCCGGGACTTCCGAAATTAATCTGGTTAAACCGTGAAGCGATTATGAAAAGTGCAGGGAGTGAAAAGAAGGGGTATCGGAGTAAGATCATTGAGGTAAGTAAGGAAAGCGTCACGATGCATGTGTATTCCTGCCCGATTCACGAAACGTTAAAGGAACTGGGAATGGAAGAAATCGCTCCGGTGATGTGCGCCATTGATAAGATTTCAACAACGGGAATCCGGGGTGTCTGCTATCACAGAACTAAGGCTGTCGCCGAAGGCGATGAATATTGTGATTATTATATCACCCGGAAAGTGTGAAATATAGTTACTATAAGTGGAATTTTTTATAAATATTACAAATTAAGCTTAAATATGAATTATAAAAAGTGAGAAATAAATTGGGGGAAAAGTTATAGACAAAATAATGGTAGCGTCATATAATCAAATGAGAAATAAAGTTCACATTTGGAGAGAAAATGCTATGATTAATATGGTTAGGGAGTATAGAAAAGAAAAGAACATAACACAAGAGGAGTTGGCTTCTGCCGCAGGAATTAGTAGAAAATATTTGTCTATGATAGAGCGAAATAAAACAACTCCATCAATAGATGTTGTTGTAAGATTGGCTAATGGATTGTTGGTCAATGTGGAGCGATTGTTTTTTACTGTACCAGAGGTGGGAAAACAACAGTTGCCAAACACTATAAGGTTTATAGACTTGTTTTGCGGAATAGGGGGGTTTCGTTATGCATCAGAGCAAGCGTTTGAAAAATTAGGGATTGAAGGAAAGTGTTTGTTTAGCAGTGATATTGATAAATTTGCACAAGAAAGCTATGAAGCGAATTTCAAAGAAAAACCAGTTGGGGATATCACTCAAGTTGATGAAAGGAATATACCAGATTTTGATTTGCTCTTTGCAGGATTTCCTTGTCAAGCTTTTTCAATTTGCGGATTGCAAAAGGGGTTTGAGGATAATACAAGAGGGACGTTATTTTTTGATATTGCAAGAATATTGAAAGAGAAACGGCCGAATGCTTTTGTGTTAGAAAATGTAAAAAATCTTGTGAGCCATGATGGTGGAAAAACATTTAAGACGATTATTCATGTTTTGCGCGACGAGTTGGGGTATTTCGTGGATTATAAGGTTTTAAACGCGTTAGATTTTGGCTTACCACAAAAAAGAGAAAGAATTATTATTATTGGTTCAAAGAAACCGTTTAGTATGGATTGGAAATTTAATATAGATAATAAGAGATCATTAGATGATATTTTAGAGAAGAATGTAGATAAAAAACATTATGCATCAAAAGAAATTGTAGAAAAGCGAAAAGCAATGCATACCGCAAAAACTATTCCTGCTATATGGCACGAAAATAAGTCTGGAAATATTTCGTCTTATCCGTACAGTTGTGCATTGAGGGCTGGAGCAAGTTACAATTATTTGTTAGTTAACGGTGAAAGACGGTTGACACCAAGAGAAATGTTACGCTTACAGGGATTTCCAGATGAATTTGAGATAGTCGTATCGGATGCTCAAACAAGAAAACAGGCAGGAAATGCTATTCCTGTCAGTATGGTCGCAAAGGTGATTGAAAAGTTTGTACCGCTTGTATTTTAAAGATGAAATATGAGGGAAAATGTGCTATATTGGAAATATCTTTAATTGGGAGGTATAGTGCATGAATGGACCTAGATTGAGAACAGTTAATAAAGCGGTTGCACCGTTTGCTATGAATAAGTTTCCAGCAAAATTTGTTGATACATTTGCGAGAGAAATTGTTTATATGATGGCTACAAAGCAGGCAATGTCTTTAGAAGGTAATGAATGGGAACAAATTTTTGCAACTTGCGTGGGAGCAGATTGGAAACCATCTAATGTCGGACTTGATGATGTTGTGTTGGACAATTGTTGCTGGGGAGCGAAGACTGTTTTTGCGGCTTCTAAGAATATATCCGAACAAAAGTCGGTAAGGCTTGTTTGTGGAAGAAATTCACCAACGTTTAGTTTTGGTGTAGATAAGATAACGAGTGAAGATCCAAATGTTATTGGAAAAATGGTTTTGGATATTTGGAATGAGCGTGTATCTGCTGTGCGACAGATATTTAAGTTTGTCAGGACTGTAGTTCTTGTAAAAGCAAAGGATTTTTCCGAATATTTGATTTTTGAGTTGGATACAGTGAGATATGATCATGAATTGTATTATTTCAAATGGAATAAGAATAATAATTTGGAAGGATATGATAAGGAAACGGATAAGCATAGATTTACATGGCAGCCAAGTGGAAGCCAATTTACTATTGTTGAAGAGATACCGCAGGAAAAGTTACATATTAGAGTAAATAAACCAAAATTGATTGATAAAGAGGTTTTGCTTAAGACCATTAATTTTAATAGTAGTTGGTATACAGTTGTCAAATGATATACTTATAAAAAGTTTAGGTATTGCATATGGTTCGGGATAAAGTGATAGTCTCTAAGACGATGAAAAGTGTTAGAAGTAAGGATACATCAATAGAAGTACAATTAAGGAAAGCCTTATGGAAAAAAGGGTTTCGGTATCGCAAAAATGTTGAATCATTGCCTGGAAAGCCGGATATTGTTATTCCTAAATATAAAATAGCGATTTTTTGTGATAGTGAGTTTTTTCATGGGAAGGATTGGGACAAGTTAAAAGAGCAATTGCAAAGAGGAAACAACGCAGATTATTGGATTGCTAAGATAGAAAGAAATCGGCAGAGGGATAGGAATAATGATAACAAGTTGATGTTTCTTGGGTGGAATGTACTGCACTTTTGGGGGAAGGATATTGCGAAGAATATAGAAGGGTGTGTTAAGGTCGTAGAAGAAATAGCATTCGATAGTTATATTCAGGAGTAACAGGAATATAGAAGTGAAGATATTTGAGATTGATTATTGAATGGATGAATAGGGGAAAGCATGAATAGGTGCTTTGATTGGTAATAGTTGTAGAGAGTAGTTGGGGCGAAGGTGTTCTGTAATGTGATATTGGGGTATAGACGGGATGCTTATGAACATACTTTTATGCAATATAAAGAAATAGCATGGGTAGAATGCAGAAAGGGAATTTATAATTTATCATGGAATTAAATGTTGCTGATTATAAGCAGATTAAGATAGGAAGCGAAAGACGAAAAAATGATTTTGGAAATCAATTATATCATTATACATCACTTAGTGCATTTTTAAGTATGGTAAAGAACCGCGAAATATGGATGAGTAGTATGGGATCCATGAATGACAAAAAAGAAACAGTTTATTATATTGAGATGTTAGAAAATGAGCTTACTAAATATGGGAGGAATGATTTCTTTGAAAAAGTGTATAAGAAAATTCCATTAAGTTATAAATATGCATTATGCTTATCCACTGAAAAAGATGATGCAGCTCAGTGGGAAAGATATGGTGATTCAGCTATGGGGGTTTGCATATCCTTTAATGTTGAGGAATTATATAAATGTTTATATGGATATAATGATATAACATTTAATCGAGTTTTTTATAATGATTCTGTAATAGGTGATGCCTATCTTGATATAGTAAAGAAATATTTTGAAACAGGCGAGATAGACGTATATTCATCAGAGGAAGAATTAATACAATGGTTGATTCATACAGGTAATTTACATAAACATAAATCGTTTAAAAATGAACATGAAGTAAGAGTAACAACGATGAATAATAAGAATCAGCAAGGTACAGAATTTGCATTAAAGGAAATAGGAAATGTTGTGAAGAAAGTCCTTATCCTTCATCCAGATGCCATGGGGAATGAAAAGGGTACAGGATTTATAGACCTAATTGATGAAGTGATAATAGGTCCAAGATCGCAGCAGAATATCAACATATTACAACAATATATACTTTCAAATGGGTTATATGATTTGGCGGATAAAGTCGATGTATCTGATTGTCCATTGAGATAATGCAATAGTGAAGTTGTTTGGCAATAAAGGTGATAATTTGACAAATGATAGGAATATTGTAATAAAGCATGACTTAGACATAGGGATGACAATGGTTAAATTGCTTCAATTATAAAGATGCTGTAGGATTACAGCATCTTTTGTATAATATATGTGTAAAGTATATAGTAAAGAAAGTTGGATTTAAGCTTGATATATTACCTATATCAGATTTAAGAAACTATAATGAAGCATTAAAGAATTGTGTGGTTTGAGAAGCAGTATTTTTAACCAAGAATGGAAGAGGCAAATTTGTAATTATGGATATTGAGGATTACGAGTGTGAAAAAGCAGAGAAGAGGCTTCTTATTAAGTTAAAGGAAGCAGAAGAAGCAGTTAAGGATGAAAGTGCCTGGATGAGACTGGAGGAGTTAAAATCATCCGTCGGGGTATAGCCTATGATGAAATTCGGATTAACCTGCTCATTGCGGATGAAATGAGTCTGGGTGAAAAGAAATTTTTTAGATACAGGAGAACCGGTTTATGAAAAATCCATACGAACTTGCAGAAAACATTCTGCAGTCTGGGAAAGCTCCACGGAAAGGGGAAACCCGGCAGGGCGGCTTTACCAGTATTGACTTATATGGAACGTCGGTGCTTTCTGAAGGTGAGCAGGACGGAGATTGCCGTCATTTTCATCTGGAGAATGAAAGTGGTGTGGGGTAAATACCAATAGAGTACTTACATCTGTTGCAGCAATGTAAGTACCCCTTAGCAAGGTCGCTGCCAATATCGGGGAGTAGTTTTTCAAAATTTGTAATTGCTTTGCCTTCCCTTTCATATAAGTTTGTATCAAGGAAATTTAAAAGAACAGCTCTTGACCAGTTATTTTCATATGTTTTTTTGACGAAAAATAAAGCTTTATCTAAATTACCTTTACATTTATTGATTATTTGTATATGATGTCCCCATGGAATCATAAAAATACAATCATCAACAGCTTGTTGACGATTTGAATTTTTGTATAAGTCGTAAAAATATTTCATATACTTTAAGTTGGTTACAGAAAACGACTTAACATCAGGCAGTGCGTCTTGTAAATCAAGACTGAGATTTTTGAAAAAGGATTTTTCATATTTGGCTTCATTGTAACTTTCGGATATATCATGTCCAATAGACCAGTAAAATGATAGCATTTCTCTATTAACTTTTGTTGCAGCTTTTATCTGGCTGTTGCGAAACCTTAAAGAAACTTCTTTAATCCATTTTGAATATTCTGTATTAGTTTTAATAATTTCGCTCATTGTGTATAGAACTCCTCCTAAAAATTATATGTAAAAATGAATTCGCTCATAAGTATTATTTTTTCTTGTGAAAGTCAATGTTCGTTACTTAATGAATGTAATCTTGTAAGTATTTTATTTGATTACAGAAAGGAGGTCAAGCAGATCTTAACAGGCAGATGTAATGTGCTGTTTGGTCGAATTTTTTAGAGATATATTCAAAAAAATATAATTATGATGGAAAAGACACATGGACGGATGAATCGATAGTGGAATGATACAGAGTTGTTAAGAGAAGCCTGTAAAACAGGCTAACTCTGAATCTCTGCAAGTGCTTTTTTGAACTGAACCGCAAATAAAACGGATGTAAAGAGTACTGCAATAATATCCGCGATGGGTTCTGCCATATAGACACCTACGGTTTTATTGGACACAAGGTGCGGCATGATATAGATCAGTGGAATCAGCAGTACAAATTTACGGACAACAGCAACAACAATAGAGTTTACTGCCTTGCCCAGGGAGGTAAAGGTCATCTGGCATGCAATCTGGATACCGAACAGGAACAGACCGCCCAGATAGACTCTCAGCATGGGTGCCGTGAAGGAAACCAATGCCGCATCGGAAGTAAAAATGCTTACAAATGCACCTGGAATAAGCTCTACAGCCGCCCAAAGCAAAACGGAATAGGTCAGACAGGTAATCAGAAGCAGACGGAAGGTTTTCTTCACCCGGTCTGCATTTCTGGCTCCATAATTATAACTGGAAACAGGCTGGGCTCCCTGGGCGATTCCCTGTAGGGGCAGCATGGCAAACTGCATGACACTGGTTAAAATGGTCATTGCTCCGACAGCAATATCACCACCGTATTGAAGCAGGGAGGAATTGAAGCAGACGCTTACAACGCTTTCACTTGCCTGCATGATGAAGGCGGCAAGTCCAAGCATAACACAGGGAACAATCACCTTCGCTTTGAGAAGCAGACAGGCTTTCCGGAGACGGATCTGTGTTTTCTTACCGCAGAGGAAAAGGACTACCCAGATCGTGGAAATGGCCTGTGACAGGACGGTTGCAAGGGCAGCCCCCTTTACGCCCATATGAAAGCCAAAGATGAATACAGGATCTAAAACAATATTACAGATTGCCCCGATGAGAACAGAAAACATGGAAATCTTTGTAAAGCCCTGGGCGGTTACAAAGGCATTCATGCCAAGCGTCAGCTGGACAAACAGGGTGCCAAAGGCATAGATCCGCATGTAATCTGTTGCATAACCGATGGTATTTTCACTGGCACCGAAAGCCAGTAATAAATCCTTTCCAAAGATCAGTAAAATCACAGTCAGAAATAAAGAAACCACAATCTGGAGAGAGAAGCAGTTTCCTAAGATCTGTTCTGCGGAGTCATTGTCCTGCCTGCCCATATAGATGGATGCTCTCGGTGCACCGCCCGAGCTGACAAGAGCTGCAAAGGCAGAAACAATCATAATGATTGGCATACAGACACCGACTCCGGTAAGGGCAAGGCTCCCTTCCCCGGGGATGTGACCGATATAAATCCGGTCTACAATATTATAAAGCATGTTGATGAGCTGGGCGATTACGGTCGGAATCGAAAGCTTGAGCAGAAGCTTTCCAATGGGCTCCGTACCTAAAAAATTCCTGTTATCCTGCATAGTGATGATCTCCTTTGAGTTTGCATGTTATTCATTCAGCATCCGGCGGACATTCCCGGCCATAGCTTCGATGATTTCTTTATAAATACTGATGTGTTCTCCGGATATATTCCGGGTAAGCTCCTGCTTAAAATTCTGCTGCATTTTAAGGCCGGCATTAAGAATCGGCTGCGCTTTCCCGGTGCAGGAGAGCAGGATCTTCCGCCTGTCTCCGGCAACCGTTCCTCTTTGCAGGTAACCTGCCGTTACCAGCTTATCCACATGAACAGAAACCAGATTCTTTTTAATGTTCCGGAATTCACTGATTTGCTGGGTGGTGCATAAATCAGGGTTATTCTTCAGAAACATTAAGATATCAAAGGATACCTGCGGAATATCAAATTCCTCCAGGATCGGTTCGCACATCTTATTATAGGCATTCAACGCATCGTGGAAAAAAGCCACAAATGTAGACGGATCCATATTATTTATACCTCTTTTTTAAAAGTATTTTTTTGAACTGTATGGAATGATACAATATGAAGGATAAAAAGTCAAGACAGATTTTAATTTTACAATGAAAGTAAAGATGGATATTACTACTGGAACGAGGTATGAGAGAAGCATAGTATGGATATTTGCAGAATATTGGTATTTTCGCTGTGATACTCCATAAAGATAAAAAGAATCCGGCGTTTGAAACGCCGGATCCGGAAATGAATTATTTTCCAAGTACAACGGAGAGACGGATCTCTTTTTCCGTTTCACTCAGGTCGAGATCGCCGCCGTCAGCGACGGTTACACGCAGCTCATAGAGTGTGCCGTCGGTCAGTTCCGTTACGGCTTCACCATTCTCGTCTGTGATCGACCACAGTGCAGGATCGAC